>ODAK010000189.1_pt1 | contig 69134 bp, 69 predicted proteins | sample 1539591 | NCBI WGS metagenome assembly ODAK01 (sample SAMEA3539303, study PRJEB22396) | soil metagenome | biome: tundra; feature: field; material: soil | place: USA | collected 2010-05 | depth 0.15 m | reverse complement strand
CGCACATTCGTGCTGGGCACCGAGCGGGCAGAGTCAGGCCGCTTGCGCCAGGCGGATGTCAAGGTGGCGGCCAGCACGCGGGGCAAACCCAGACAGGAGAAGGGAAATTGATGAAAACTAAAACGGTGAGACGACATGCCTCCGGCTCCCCTCGCCGGCCCGCCAAACTCTTGCAACTGCGCCTTTACCTAATGGGTCAGACGCCCAAATCGCTGGCGGCGTTATCGAACCTGAAGAAGATTTGCGAAAGCCACCTCAAAGGCCGCTATCACATCACGGTGATTGATTTGGTGAAGCAGCCCCAACTGGCCAAAGGCGACCAAATCCTGGCCGTTCCCACGGTGGTGCGCAAGTTGCCGAAGCCCGTGCGAACCATCATTGGCAACCTTTCCGATACCGAGCGCGTGCTCGTCGGTTTGGATTTGCGCCCGGTGGTGAAGCTGGCGGCGATTGACGAGGTGGAACTGACCGATCGTGTGCTCGACGGGTTGGATTTACGTCCGGTCGTTTAACCGAGATGAAAACCCCGAAACCAAACCAAACCCGCCGCGCGACACCGGCCTTGGAGAAGTCCCTGGCCACCCAGCCTGCGGGCAAATACGTCTTGCGACTGTTCGTCGCTGGGGCCACGGCCCGATCACGACAGGCCATCCTGCGCGTCCGCGAACTGTGCGCCGCCGAACTGAAGGATCATTGCGACCTCCAAGTGATTGACATCTATCAGCAGCCCGCTTTGGCGCGCGAAAACCAGATCGTCGCGACGCCGACGCTCATCATCGAATTTCCACCGCCCGTGCGCCGGTTCATCGGCAGTCTGGCGAACATCACCGGCTTGTTCGTCGAGCTGGACTTGATTAAGAAAGTTAAAATCACACTTTGAAAACTGCCCGCCACCAACGCGTAAAACAAACGCTGAAAAGCTCAAATGCTGAAAAGCTGAAATTTCAGCATGTCAGCGTGTCCGCGTTTCAGCATTTGACTGCGCGCCTGGCCGTGGCGGAGGAAACGCTCCGCGCCATCCGTAGTGGCGAAGTGGATTCGGTGATGGTCGCGGGCAAGGAAGGTTCGCAAGTGTTCACGCTGGACGGCGCCGAGCACGCCTATCGCGTGCTCATCGAATCCATGAACGAAGGGGCGCTGACGTTGACGGCGGACAAGATGATTCTATATGCCAACCAATGCTTCGCCCGCATGGTCAAGTGTCCGCTGGAGCAGGTGATCGGCAGTTCCTTTCGCCGTTTTCTCTCCGCTGAAGACCGGGCCACGCTTCGACCGCTCCTGAAACAGGCCGACAAATCCGGCTCGAAAATCCAAGTGGTGCTTAAGGCCGGCGACGGTTCGCATCTGCCGGCGCAAATCTCCATTCGCCTGCTGGCCAGGAATGATTTCAACAGCGCGACCATCGGCCTGGTGGTGACGGACCTGACGGAGGCCAGGCGCAACGAGGAAAAGCTGCGGGCCTTGACGCACCGGGTGGTGCAAGTGCAGGAAGCCGAGCGCGGGCGCGTGGCCCTGGAATTGCACGACAACATTACCCAACTGCTGTGCGCCATCCTCGCGCGCTGGGCGGCACTGGCGAAGAAACTGCCGGCGCGCTCGACCCGTGAAATAATCCTGGCCGGCGGCTCCCGCGCCACCGCCGCGGCTATTTCACGGGGCGAGAAAGCCTCGCGGGGAGAGGTGATGAAACTCAGCCAGATGCTCGGCCAGACGGTTGATGAAGTGCAGCGCATCTCGCGCAATCTGCGGCCCAGCGTGCTGGACGAACTGGGTCTGGTCGCCGCCCTGCGCGCCACCTGCACGGAGTTCGCCGATCGGACGGGCGTGTTGCTCAAGCTGGCCTGCAAGCCGTTGACCGCCCGGCTGCCCGCCGAAGGCGAGTTGGCGCTCTTCCGCATCCTCCAGAATGCTCTGGAGAATGTGGAGAAGCACGCCCGCGCCCGCCACGTGACCGTGCGCCTGAGGCAGCGCGCCTTCGTTCAGTTGACGATCCATGACGACGGGATCGGCTTCGACCCGGATCATTACGCGACCAGACGAAAAGGAAAGGGTGGCTTGGGACTGCTCAGCATGCGCGAGCGGGCTACCTACGTGGGCGGCGATTTCAAGATCAAATCCGTTCGCGGTGCCGGCACGAAAATCGAGGTGCTCATTCCCCTGCCGCCAGGTGCCACGGCGGCTAACTAAACTGACTTATGAAAAAAATCACTATCCTGCTGGCGGATGACCATACGATCGTGCGCGAAGGCTTTCGCAAGATGCTCGAACTCGAAAGTGACCTCGCAGTGGTCGGCGAAGCGCAGGACGGCCGTCAGGCGGTCGCGCTGGTCAAAAAACTTCGGCCCGCCGTGGTGCTGATGGACATCGCCATGCCACTGCTCAATGGTTTGGAAGCCACGCGCCAGGTGCTCAAAGATGTCCCGACCACCAAGGTGCTCATGCTCTCCGCGCACAGCGATGACGCGTATGTCCAAACCGCCATCGAGTCTGGGGCGGCGGGCTTTCTGCTCAAGCAAACCTCCGCAAGCGATGTATGCCGGGCCATCCGCGAAGTCCACCGGGGAAAAACTTTTTTCAGCCCCTCGATTGCCCGGCATTTTAACCGGCTCAATCCGCTGTTGGCTGGCCGCACCGGAGCGCTTAGTTCGAAAGCAGCCCAACTGACTTCGCGCGAGATGGAAGTGCTCCAACTCATCGCCGAAGGCAAGGCCAACAAGGAAACCGCGTCGGAACTTGGCATCGGCATCAAGACCGTGGAGAAACATCGGGAGCATCTCATGGAAAAACTCGACATCCACGACACCGCCGGACTCACCCGCTACGCCATCAGCGCGGGCGTCATCGAGAGCAGCGTGCAGTTGACCATCCTGTGAACCGCTTCTAAACCGAAACCATGCAGTAGGACGGGCGTCGCGCCTGTCTCTAACTTTTGAATTTGCGCCTTGAGGCGAGGTCGCTGGTTGAGCAGCCGCAGCACCATTTTGTGAAGGAAACATTTGAAGATGGAGACCGGCGCGACGCTTGTCCCACGCACGCTGGTCGCCGACCTGGGTTCGTTTGCTACTGCATGGATTCGGCTAAAGTCCCAATGCCTTGACCGCTTCCGCCAGGTTTTGGCAGTTGACCACCCGGAGCCGGTGCGGGTAATGAAAAATCGTCAGGATGTTCATCCCGATGTCCTTGCTGGGATCGGGAATGACCCGCACCACCAAACCCACGCCCGCCAGGCCGATCAATTCCATCATCCGGCCCAACTCAACCATGCAATCCACCCCCATGAATTCCAGATCAGTCAAATTCACCAGGTAACGAAAACCCGGCGACAGCCCGGCCAATTGAGCCGTCAAGTCCGCTCGGCCGCTGGTGAACTCTTCCGGGCGCACGGTGCCAACGAAATTGAGATACAGCAACTGCTTCGACTGGTTCGAGGTGACCAATAACATCGTCCTGATTTTAGGCCTCTGGAAAAAGGAACGCGAGCGAATAACCCATTGAAGTCATTCGCCGCCGCCGGCCATGAACTTATTGGTTGAGGCTGGCCATATTCGTGTGCATATCCGGCAGACTATTGGTGGCTGGCAGATTGGTGCTGCCGCTGCCGGCCCCGGGCATGGTTGAATTGGTGGCTGGCATATAGGTTGAACCGGTGGAAGTGTTTTGATTGCAGCCGACCAGCAGTGCGGCAGTCAGAACGGTGATGGCTGTCAGTGCGATGATAGATTTCATAAGTTTCTTTTCAGTTTTGTTGTTGATGTTAACGCCACCGGTGCGATGGCAAAGTGTTCCGTCGGCGATTCGGTTCAATCACGTCATGGCTTGAGCATGACCGTCAGGTTCGTCGGTGGCGCCGGACGAACGAGCGCGGATTGGCCGGATGCCAGCGGCTTGACAGGAGGCAGCGGCTTGATGGGCATCGGTTTGATGGGCGTCATCGGTTGGATGATGTGTTGCCCTGGCTGGAGACGCACGGACGGCGGGGGATTCGACATGCCGGGCACGGGCAATACCGGGGCAATTCCCGGTTGAAGTGGATCCGGTGCCAACGGCAATACCGGGGTGGTTCCCGGCTGAACGGGGTTCGGTGTCACAGGTAACACCGGGATGTTATTCGGCGGGATGGGAGTCGGTATCACCGGTGCTGCCGGCATCGGCACTGGCTGGATCGGGATCGGTTTCACGGGCACAGGGACTAATGGCACAGGTTGTATTGGCACCATTGGCAGTCCTCCTGGTTTAAGCGTTTGTGCCGGAATATTCAAAACGACAAGCGTGCTCATCATCGTCAGGGACATTAGCGTCCGCATGATCTTATTCTTCATATTTATTTCAGTTTGGTTGTTGGTCGCCGGTCCCGTCACAATCTGTTCGGGCAACCGGCATTTCGTTTTAAGCTAACGACCGGGCTGAACATTTGCTATGGGGTATAACCCGACTGTGGATTCCGGCGGGAGTTTTTGGCGGACAATGTCCGCCGATCATTCATGGTCGGGTTTCACCCCATAGCGCCGCCGCCCATGCCGTCGCAAGGTGAATGCATGAATGCTGGCGTCCGCGCCGGCAACGTGAAATCCAATTCTTAATCACGCTGTCAACCGGCTGCCAGCAACGAACAACAACAAAACACAAACAACGAAAGAACTATTATGTTAAGCAAAGTCAAAACCCTGAAAGGCTACAAGCTGGACAGCATGGACGGCGAAATTGGGAAGGTCAAAGAATTCTACTTCGATGACCGGCACTGGACCGTTCGCTACCTGGTCGCGGAAACCGGAACCTGGCTCACGGGCAGGCAGGTGCTGATTTCACCCTATGCGCTGATCGCCATAAATAATGAAGAGCAAAACATTGCCATTGATTTAACCAAAAAGCAGATCGAGGACAGCCCGTCCCTGGACAGCGACAAGCCCGTCTCGCGCCAGTTCGAGGAGAGCTACTATGGTTATTATGGCTGGCCGACCTATTGGAGCGGCCCTTACCCATGGGGAACCTATTCTTACATCATTCGTGACCGCGACAAATGGAACGTGTCCAACCAGGGGCAGAAGGCTTGGGATCCCCATTTGCGCAGCACACACGCGGTGGGTGGTTATAACATCCAAGCCACGGATGGCGAGATTGGCCACATCGAGGATTTCGTCCTGGATGACGAGACGTGGGCGATTCGTTATCTCATCGTCAAAACCCAGAACTGGTGGCCGGGGAAAAAGGTTCTGGTTTCGCCGCAATGGATCGAGCGCGTGAGTTGGAGCGACTCGAAAGTCTTTGTCGGTCTATCCCGCGAGACCATCAAGCAATCCCCGGAATTCACGGAGGAGTCCTTGCTGACCCGCGACTATGAGATCGGGTTGTATGGACATTACAACCGCAAAGGATACTGGTTCGATCAACTGGCCGTGTAACTGCCAATGAAAAGCGGCGAGTGCCAGTAGATGCTGGCACCGGTGCAATCCGGTGTCGGCACCGCCCGGCTTGGGAACGGCGATTCGGTCGGCTTTTGGGCGGCGGTTCTGTTCCGGGTTATACCCCATAGAGAAATTTGCGGTCGTCGCGTAAGGTCGTCCCTAAAGAAAAAATTCAATATGAAAACAATCCTGTTATTGACCTGCCTCATCACCCTGCTCTCGACCACCGGCTGTATCGTTGCGGAAGGCGGCCGGCACGGGCATGCGCGCTATGAACGTCACGATGAAGTCATCGTCGGGCCGCCGGTCGTCGTGGTGCGTCCGCCGGAAATTGTCGTGCGCCCGCCGGAAATCACCGTGCGCTAGTTCGCAGGCCGGTGGCGATGGCCGGGGGCCGGCGTTGCGCTCCCGGCCGCGAACTCCCGCCGCAAACCGCGTCTGTGATACCCGGCTTGTCTGGTTTTAGGAACTGGGGACAACACCCCATAGCAAATGTCCGGCATTTTGGTTTACTTGTGCTGCTATGAATGAATACAACCTCCCGCTCGCCGGGAACCCGGTCGGCGAATTTCCTACCGGCCAGCCGACTTTTCGCCAGCGCATTCTCGTGGTGGAGGAGGAAGGCGACATCCGCCAGTTAAACGCTGAAGTGTTGATGGATGCCGGCTACCAAGTGGAGGTTGCCGAAGACGGGGCGGCCGCCTGGGCTGCGCTGCAACGCCACAACTACGATTTGTTGATCACCGACCAATTCCTGCCAAAGGTGTCCGGCGTTGAACTGCTCAAAAAAATTCACACCGCCCGCCTGACCGTGCCCGTCATCATGGCCACCGGCATTTTGCCCACCTGGGAATTCGCCCTGCACCCTTGTCTGCAAGCCGTCACGATGCTGCGCATGCCCTATACCATGGATAAGTTGCTGGGCATGGTGAAAAGTGTTCTGCCCGTAACCGTCAATGTTGGCACCGCGTTCGCGCCGCCACCAAACTGGAAGCACCAGCCTTCAGCCCTGGGTTTGCGGCTTTGATCATTTCAATCCCAAGCCAGCGCCCAGTTGACGCTGTTCCAATATGGGCAGCCAGAATCCACGAAAAAAACATATGGGGTGAACGCCCCATATCTTCGGCCCGGCATTCCTGCTAATTGTCGTGCAATGAATACAGGAAAACTTCGCATGCCGGAAAGCTTGGCCGATGGATCGCTTCAATGCCAATCGTATCCGCCCGGCCGCATACTTATCGTGGATGACGACACTTGCCTTGGCGAACTGAACGCGGAAGTGCTGCGGCGGCATGGTTACGAGGTGAAAACCGCCAGAGATGGCCAAGCCGGTTGGGAGGAACTTCAGACCAATCACTATCACCTGCTGATCACCGAAAACGATCTGCCGGGGCTGACCGGCGTTGGCCTGGTCAAGAAGCTGCGTTCCGCCTGCATGCCCCTGCCAGTCATCATGGTAACCGAAGCTTTGCCCTCCTGGAAATCCCCGGAATACTCGTGGCTCCTGAAAGCCACCAAGCTGCTCAAGCCTTATTCCTACGAGGAGTTGCTGCGCATGGTAATAAATGTTCTGAACGCGGCTGTCAACACCCGCCATAAGGTCGCGCCTCCGCCACTCTGGCGACTCTGTCCGCGGGCAAATCGCCTTCGGCTATGATCATTTTCGTCCGTGCTCATCACCTGGTTAAACCAATTACACGTTTATGACTTCAAACCACTTTCACACGCTCGGACCGGACCGGCAGGTCATGCCGCTGGCTTTGGTTTTTACATCGCGACGGCTGCTGACAGAAACATCGTCGCTCACGTCCCGTCCGTTCACATGGGCCGTGCGGACCGAATCACTCACGCTTCGCGCCAGCATGGTGACCGCGACGCTGAAAAAAATTCCGGGTTACGGTCACAGCGCGATCCATGATTGAAGGCGTCAAAAATCGCGGCGCATCGCCTTTGGCAGATGACGGTGTAGTGATGCCTTTATTTGATCCAAAGACCTGGAGTTAATGGCCAGTCCATATGGGTAGAACACCCCATTTCACCCGCATAAGTTTCCAAATTACAATTTCAAATTATGACTGATAAAGCAAACCTGCAAGCCGGCGCACTGGTCAGCGCACCGTTTCAACGCGAACCGAATCTCCGCCAGCGCATTCTCGTGGTGGAGGACGATGCCGTCATTCGCGAACTCAACACCGAAGGACTGACCTATTCCGGCTACCAGGTGGACGCCGCCGAAGATGGCCAAGCCGCCTGGGCTGCACTGCAACTCCATAATTACGACCTTGTGGTTACCGATAATAACATGCCGAAAATGACCGGCGTCGAGTTGATCAAGAAACTTCAGGACGCCCGGAAGTTCCTGCCGGTCATCATGGCCACGGGAACGTTGCCCGATGAGGAATTTGCGCGTTACCCCTGCCTGCAACCGGCCGTGATGTTGCTCAAGCCTTATGCCTTAAACGAATTGTTGAACGCGGTGAAAACAGTTCTTCGCGCGACCAGCGATGCCCTTCAGGAAACCGCCCCGCCGCCGAACTGGCCGGTCGAACCGCTCGCCAATCATTTTCGCCTGTAATAATCTGCATCGCAGCTCATCTTTCCGAACTGCGGCGAATGCGGAACTCAAGCGGCCAACCAGCATCCTATCCCCCAGACTGATGGCGACGGAATTTTCTATTCGCCAGGTTCCACGCCAAAGTGGAAACCGGTTTCAACTTGGAACCCGATTGGTATTCTTATCGCATTCCTTTGCTTGACGATGAATTGACGAAGGTGCGACCGGAAGGAAGCCGTGCGCGACCACGGCTTGTGCATCAAGCCAGAACACGATGCCGCCCTGGTCCGGCTTGCCTGCCGGAACGGCACGTCAAAGCGGCTTTCTTCGCCAAACTGCATTTTAAGTTTCATCATGTTTAGTTCCTCGCTGGAATCAAACGATAGTTTCCTTGGATAAGATTACGGCTTGCCTGATCCGACGGCGACTAGGGCGTTCCTTGCCCCCGCTGGGAGAAACCTTGGTTTCAGTTTGTCAGCATGGCCTTGGATTTATGAAAAGTTGATTCGGCAATTCGCCCAAAACTGACCGACTTATTGAGACTCGTGCAATACGCTGTCGGAGCGCGGCGTTTACGCCGCATCGACGTCCACTTTCACGCGACGTGGAAAACGCCAGCCGGCTTGTGCTTTGCAACGTTGAAGCGGCGTGAACGCCGCGCTCCGCTGGCGCCAAAATCGTGTCGCTCGATCATAGGCGACCCAATCGAGCCGCTGCAGCCAGGCCCGGTAAAATTCTCGAACTCCACAGGCAGGGTAACACCCCATAGCGGCTGCTTTCAGAATGTGGGAAGGTTTGACCTATGAAAATTATTCTTCTTTTAATTTGCGTCCTGCCGTTGCTGGCTTCAACCGGGTGCGTTTTCTGGCGCGGCCAAGATCATGCGCAGGTTAGGGACCATCGGCACTATGGCGACCAGGATGAACATTTAGGCGGCGTGGATCATGGGGAACATCCGGGAGATCGGAGCCATGATGAAAACCGGTAAAGGACGCCGTAAAACTTCAGGAATGTCATGTCCTCGACGCGCCGCTGGAAACGCCAAAGAAGGATAGCGCGCAGCCCGCGATGCGTTTGAGAAAATCGCACCACGACCAAACCGGCACCGCCGGCCAGCAGCGGTTGCTGAACCATCATGATTCCCAATCCTCTCCGGTCACCGATGGCCGTTCCGCCCAGCCGGACCGTTGTGCCGGGGCTGAAGTTGCGAAAACGCATATGGGGTGAACACCGTATGGCGGACATGGATTTTTCCGCGCAGGATGACGCCGTGAATGCCAGAGTTTTTTGGCGGTTAAGTCAAAATTTGCGCTGGAAATAGAATTGACGGAGATAAAATTGTGAGCACCAATCATCAATGTGAGATGGTGACCGACCAGGCGACGCGCGCGGCGCAGGCCGAGATACGGACGGAACAAGCCAACACCCGCACCGCGCAGGCGAAGACGCAAACCGAACAGGCCAACACGCGCACGGCGCAGGCCGAGATGCAAGTTGAGCAAGCCTTTATGCGCACCGCGCAGGCGGATACGCAAATGGAGCAAGCCAGGACGCGCGTGGTGCAGGCGGAGACGCAAACCGCACAAGCGAATACGCAGATGGAACAGGCAGAGACACGGACGGAGCAAGCCAGGACGTGGACGATGGAGGAGGCGCTCCGCGTTTCGGAATTGAGTTATCGCCGGCTGTTCGAGGCGGCCCAGGATGGCATTTTAATTTTGGACGTGGAAACAGGACGCATCAATGACGTAAATCCTTTCGTCGGCAAACTATTGGGTTTTTCTCGCGAGGAAATGGTCGGTCAAACTGTTGGCGAGCTTAGTCCGTTCAGAGACATTGTTTCCAACCAGGCCATGTTGGAGCGGTTGCAAAAGGACGGGTATGTCCGCTATGAAGATCTGCCATTGGAAACGAAGGACGGCCGCAAGATCGCCGTGGAGTTTGTCAGCAACGTGTATCAGGCCGGTGACAAAAAGGTGATCCAGTGCAACATCCGCGACATCACCAAGCGCAAGCAGGCGGAAATTGTTTCGAACCTGCTGGCGGCGATTGTCGCCTCTTCGGACGACGCCATCATTGGCAAAGACCTGAACAGCACCATCACCAGTTGGAACAAAGGGGCGGAAAAAATTTTCGGTTATGCTGCCAGTGAAATGGTGGGGAGTTCCATCATGTGTTTGATTCCATCGGATCGGCAGGCGGATGAGAATCAAATTCTGGGAAAAATCCTGCGCGGTGAAAGTGTGAAACACTTTGAGACGCTGCGGCAAACCAAGGACGGGCGGTTGATTGATGTCTCAGTGACGGCCTCGCCGATCAAGGATGCCGGCGGCCGGGCCATCGGCGTGTCGAAGGTGGTGCGCGACATTTCGGCGCGGAAAAAATCGGAGCAGCATCTGCGCCTCCTCAACACCAGCATCGCCAATCTCAACGAGATTGTCCTGATCACCGAGGCAGACCCGGTTGACGAGCCGGGACCGCGGATTGTCTTTGTGAATGAGGCGTTCGAGCGGATCACGGGTTATACCGCCGCCGAGACGCTGGGGCGCAGCCCGCGATTTCTACAAGGTGAGAAAACGGACCCGCAAACATTGAACGCGATTCATCACGCGATGGCGCAGCGACAGGCGATCCGGCGGCAGCTCATCAATTATCGGAAGGATGGCACCGATTTTTGGATGGACATTGACCTTGTTCCGATTTTTGACACGACGGGCAAATGCACCCACTTTGTCGCCATCGAACGCGACACCACGGCGGAGAAAAAAAGCGAAGCGCAACTGCTTTGGAAAACCACTTTGCTGGAAGCGCAACTGGATTCCTCCATTGACGGCATTCTGGTGGTGGACCGGCTGGGCAAGCGAATTCTCCAGAACCAGCGCATGCACGAGCTGTGGAAATTTCCCCGGCACGTCCTCGATGATCCAAAGGATGACGCGCAGCTTGTTTTCGCGACGAACCAGGTCAGAAATCCCCAACTGTTTGCGGAAAAGGTGGCCTACCTTTATGACCATCCCGATGAGTCCAGCCACGACGAAATTGAATTGATTGATGGCACCATCCTTGACCGCAATTCCGCGCCGGTTCGAAACAAGCTTGGAAAATATTACGGCCGCATCTGGTATTTTCGCGACATCACTGAGCGCCGGAAAATGGAAGCGAAGTTCCTTCAGGCGCAAAAGATGGAGTCCATCGGCCAGCTCGCCGGCGGCATCGCGCATGATTTTAACAACATCCTGGGGGCCATCGTCGGCAATCTATATCTGGCCAAACTGGACGCGGCGGAACTGCCGGCCATGCTTGAATCTTTGGAGAACATTTCGCGCGCCACGGGGCGGGCGACCGATCTGGTCAGCCAAATCCTGACCTTCAGCCGCCAAAACAAACCGGAGCGCGAACCGGTCAAGCTGAACCATGTCGTGCTGGAAGCCCTCAAACTGCTGCGTTCCAGCGTGCCGGCCACCATCCGAATTCAAACCGAGTTGACGGAGACGCCGGCAGTGCTGGCCAACGCCACGGCGATTCATCAAATCATCATGAATCTCGGCACCAACGCCTGGCACGCCATGCGCGATCAAACCGGCGTGCTCAAAGTCGAAATGAGCGTGTTGGAAGTGGATGAGGATTTTGTCAAAACGCATCCTGACCTGCATCCGGGACGCTATGTGCAGTTGTCCGTCAGCGACACCGGCTGCGGCATGGATCGCGCCACGCTGGAACATATTTTTGAACCATTTTTTACCACCAAGGGCGTGGGCGAAGGCACCGGTCTTGGCCTGGCGGTGGTGCATGGCATCATGAAGAGTCATGACGGCGGCATTTCCGTTTACAGCCAGCCGGGCGAAGGCACCAAGTTCCATTTGTATTTCCCCGTGATAGAAACCGAAGCGGTCGCGTGGAAGATCGAAGCCGCGCCCATTCCGCACGGCAACGGCGAACATATCTTATTTGTGGACGATGAAGAGGCCTTGGCCAGGGTTGGGAAAAAGATGCTCGAACGGCTGGGCTACGTTGTGACCATTCAGACCAACCCGCTCGAAGCCATCACGGTCGTGCGCGATCAGCCGGAGCCGTTTGAACTGGTCATCACCGATTTGACCATGCCGGGCATGGACGGCGTGAAACTCGGCGCCGAGTTGCTGCAATTGCAACCGCGCCTGCCGATCATCATCACGACCGGTTACAGCGGAGTGATGACGGCCGAGAAAGTTCGCGAGCTGGGCTTCCGGGAATTATTGGGCAAGCCCTACACCGCCCGGACGTTGGGCGATACCGTGCATCGTGTGCTGCAACAAATAGCTTCAAGCCAGGTATGAACCGGATGATTCAACTCAACCGTTCAAAATTCCTCGATCTTTAATATTTCCCCCCCAGCCTAAACCCACGAAAGCTCGCATGGGGTAAACACCCTATAGCGCCTGCGCAGAACCTCGCTCATAATGTGAGATCATGAACCCGAATAATATCGTGGCATGGAGACAAACCGCGCCGGGAATTTGGACGCCAGTGCCCGATGACGAGTCGTCACCGGCAAAGCGGCCCGCGCGTAAAATATCTTCGTTGATGGCGAAACAGCCTCAGCCAGCGACAACCCGGCAACCCGGCAAACATCGCCTCGACCCGACGCAGCCCGCAGCCGCTCGTATATAATGGCCGAAAGCAAAAACTGCGTCCGCTGAAGGGCGGTCGCAGTCGGCTTTTTCCGGTCATGCCACTGATTCGTGCAGCGCGGTGCCGGCCAGCAATCGCGTGGATGAATCCGCGGAAATCTCACGGCACATGGGGTGAACACCCCATAGCCACTGGGCGGTTTTCCAGCCTATACTTCCGACCATGAAAACCAGTTGCAGTAAACAACCTCTGACGTTTGGTGGGTTCATCACCTCTGTGCATGACGCCATGGGTCAACGTCGAGCCAGAGGAATTGTGTGGCTTGCCGTCAACGTCGGCCTGGTCGAGTTCCGAGGACCACAACGCTTCGTGTTTTCCAGACGGAAAAACCATTAACTCCCGCATGAACGAACAACGATGCTTCCACAAACAACCGCCAGCAGCGGCGCAACCGCCGCCGCACCCGAACCAATCCGCAATCAGCATCAATTGGCGGGAAGACGCGAGCATCGTGATTAAAATGCGTCGCGGCCATGTCCAGATGGCAACCCATAGTGGCGACATGAAATTGAAACCAGGCTGTTCGCAGGCAGACGGCGCGCAGTTTGCGTTAGACGCCCACAAACGAAAGTCGTTCGCCTTCAGGTCAGGAAGGCGGACAGTTTGAAAATCCAAGCTCTGGCGGCTTTGGTGTTGTGCCTCCCGCTGTTTGCCCAAGGACAGGCGACAACAACCTTCATTACAAGTCCACCGACGGCAGACTTGGTGGTTCTCCCCAAATCCGTGCCCGATCCCATCGAACCGTTCAATCGGGTGATGTGGGGCTTCAACAAGGGGCTGATGACCGGCGTCATCAAGCCGACGAGCCGCGTTTATCGGTTCGTCGTCAGGAAACCAGTCCGCACCGGCATCGGAAATTTTGGCCGGAACCTGACTTATCCCGGACGATTGATCAACAATCTGCTCCAAGGAAAGTGGCACGGTGCGCGCGATGAATCCTACCGGTTTCTTTGCAACACCACCGTCGGGGTCGTCGGATTTTATGACGTGGGCACCAAATGGAACATTCCGAAATCAGAGGCGGATTTTGGCCAGACATTTGGCCAGTGGGGGTGGAAGCCGCAGTTTTTCATCATGCTGCCGATTTTTGGGCCGAGCAATGAACGCGATACCATCGGCCTGGCCACCGACACGGCGGCCAACCCATTGCTCTATATCGCGCCTTACGAGTTCGTCGCGAATAATCCACTGACCTATCTCGGCCCTTACTCTTATCTTAGTTATGCGGTGATGTATAACGATCTGTCTGATTCCGTGGGCGAATATGTGCGCTTTAGTCAGGCCGCAATGGATCCGTATTCAGAGATCCAATATGCCTGGACGTTCGCACGCGAGAACCGCGTGGCGGACTTCCAAGTGAAGGGAAAACCGGACGAGGCCTCGCTGGAAACCATCGAATCCGTCTTCTTCACCTTCAAAGACCCTAAATTTCCAAGCCGTGGTCAGACCCGGTCGGTGCGGATTCCGGCCACGGATAGAAAATTGAAGTTCACTTATTGGTTGCAGCCGGGATCGGCGAATGTGGTCTATATCATACCCGGTCTGGGTGGACATCGTTTGGCCCAACCTTCGCTGGCGCTGGCCGAGTTGGTCTATAAAAACGGCTTCTCCGCCGTGGTCGTCAGCAGCCCGTTTAACTCCGAGTTCATGGAACACGCTTCGACGGCGGCGCTGCCGGGGTATCTGCCAGCGGACGGCCATGACCTGCACGTTGCACTTACCGAGATAGATCACCGCCTGCAGATGCTGTATCCGGACCGGTTGGGCCACAAGGCGCTGATGGGTTATTCCATGGGCGCACTCATTACTTTATACCTCGCCGCCACCGAAGGGCATACCCCCTCGCCTCCGGCAGCGGAGAAGGCTGGGGAGAGGAGGCCATTGTCATCGGCAGCCCCTCAGTTGCCATTGATACAATTTGACAGCTACGTTGCCATCAACACGCCGGTCCGCTTGCTCCATGGGGTTGCGAAACTGGACGAATTTTACCGCGCGCCGCTGGACTGGCCGGTCGCCGAACGGACCGACAACCTCGAAAACACTTTTTTGAAAGTGGCCGCCTTGAGCAAAAGCACCCTCACGCCACAGACTTCGCTGCCCTTTGATGCCATCGAATCCAAGTTTCTTATCGGGCTGACCTTTCGCTTCGAGCTGCGCGACATTATTTACAGCAGCCAGCGGCGGAACAATCAGGGTGTGCTGCATCATCCCCTTTGGAAATTTCGGCGTGAACCGGTGTATCAGGAAATCCTTCACTATTCCTACCAAGATTATTTTGATAAGTTTGCCGTTCCATATTATTCGGCCCGCGGCCTGAACTCGCCGGCCAAAACCGCGCTGGAAAGAGATGGTGATTTGCGGACGTATGACGCCGGATTGCGGGCCAACCCAGACATCCGTGTCATCGTGAATCAAAACGATTTTCTGCTGGAAGATGAGGACATGGCCTGGCTCCGCACCACCTTTCCCCCGGAACAATTGACGGTTTTCAACAAGGGCGGCCACTTGGGAAATCTCGCCAATCCGACGGTGCAAAAGGCCGTTTTGGCGGCGCTGACGCCGATGCGGCCACCTGAACGCAAATCCAAATAAGCGGCCGGACGCTCCCCCCATTAACTCGCGCACGCCCGGCCCTCGCGGGTCTTCGGTGTTGCCGAATTCCATTTCACCGCTTTCCAAATCATTCAAGTTTTGTCAGAACCTTTCCAGTGCCATCTCCAAACTCTATTCCATCTTGCGAAGTTTTTTTGAAAAGAACATTCAACATTCAACCTCGAACACCCAACATTCAATGAATGCCCGAAGGCCACGAACTTTGGATGTTCGAAGTTGAATGTTGAATGTTTTGGCTGCTGCGATTGGTAGGGTAACACCCCATAGAGACCGGCTGCGCGCCGGTTTATACTCTCCGCATGAAACATAACACACTCATTCAAACTGGAGGCCATCCATGCCGCTGACTTCTCTCGTCGTCACGCTGATCGTCATTGGCGTGCTGCTCTGGCTGGTCAACTCCTATATCCCGATGGACGGGAAGATCAAAAAAATTCTCAACGTCGTCGTGGTCATTTGCGTCGTCGTGTGGCTGTTGTCCGTCTTTGGTGTTATAGGTCACACGGGCGACATCCGCGTCCCGCAGCTCCAGTAAACAACCGTCAACTAACCTCAAACTTATGATATCAAACCACCCACAATTTATCGAAGCCGTCAAAGACAAGAAAAAGGTCAGCGTGCGGTTCTATTCCATGCCCGACACCAGCGTGCTGGATCGCATCTGCGCGCCGATGAGTTACGGGCCGGGGGAAATCCATGACGGACTGAATCGCTATTGGCTCTGGGACTACGCCAGCACCACGGGTGCTCACACCCTCGGCCTGGCGCCAAAGCAGATTGTGGATCTGCGGGTGCTCGGCGAGATTTTTAATCCGGTCGAATTTATCAACGAGCCGGCGCTGGTGCCAGCCTCGCAAGCATTGTGAAGGCAAAAGTATTTGAGGTCATTCTGCACAAGCTGTCCTCCGGCAAGTCGCCGGCAAGCGCCTTGGAGGAACAACTCAACGGCTTTCTCATGCAATATCCGAATCTGCAAGTGGTGGCGACGCACATGAACACCGTCGTCGCGCCCGCCGAACCGAACGCCATGCCCAGTTCGGAAGAGTCGGCCATCATCATTTTCTGCACCGTCTTTTACACCGGATAAAAAATGCAATTCACGCGTCACGCCAGGAACCATGCGGTAGAGTCTGCTTCAGTTACAGCGACGAAGGCAAAATGAAACAAAACCAACCTGCGGGTGGAACCAGTGATCAGGCGCGGATTAAGCAAGCGGAAGCCCGCGCTGCGCAGGCGGAAGCGCGCACGGAACAAGCCAAAACCCGGACGGAAGCGGCGGAGACACGCACGGAGCAGGCCGAAACCAGGACCGATTTGGCGAAGACGCGCACGGAACAAGCCGAGTGCCGCGCCGAGCAGGCCGAGACGGATCTGCAAAGTTTGGTTCACCGGGACGTTGATCTCGGTTCGGAAATGCTGGCCCGCCCGCTGAAAAACATTTCCGCGCCTGAAAACACTGATTGGAAAGTCCCGCTCCAACGGCTGACCATCCGGCAGCGGGAAATCCTTCAACTCATCGCCGAAGGCCAGAACACCAAGCAAATCGGCGGCATCCTGAAAGTCAGTCCCAAGACCGTCGAATATCATCGCCTAAAATTGATGACTGGCTTGAATTTGCATGATGTTCCCGGCCTGGTGCGCTTCGCGTTGCGGGCCGGACTGATTCCTACGGGAAGTTGAGCGCCGGCTGGATGCTTGCACGGAACTTCGCCATGGCGAATCACAATAACGTTGGCGCATTCAATTTCGACGGCGCAAAGTAGGGCGCGTTGCTCCGCGCGCGCCGTCGTTGCCAAACCAAGGCGGCGCGCGCGGAGCGACGCGCCCTACCAACCCCAACCGTGCCAAAGTTGTTGTGATTTGCCATAGTCAACCTGGCGCTTGCATGGTTTTGGTTGTTCGGCCATCGCCAGCGAGCGCAACGAACGCCAGTTGCCAGACCGCAATGGCAGCCGGGTCAGGATTGCTTTTCGGTTCGGCACTCTTACACGGGATGCTTCCCCCAATGGCAAATTATTTTTCAGGCTTTTCATTTTATTGTTGCTTCTATTTCGGACGTTTCCAGAGTGCGATAAAAGCGCTGCGGAAAATTTGCCGCGTTCGTGTCGGCAAAATCCAACGAACCGCCGGCTCCCACTGTCACCGTGCCAATGGCGGTCCATGCCATGAAATCCTGCGTCGCCTGAATTTCATAGGTGAGGCCGGTCAAGCCGGAGACCGTCAGAATGAATTGTCCGCCGGGCACACTGCGGATCTGCACGGAGGGCAGTGGCGCTGGCACCAGATAGCTGATCTCTGTCGAGTAGGCGCTCTCCTGTCCAAGGTTGTCATAAGCCGTGGCGGCGAAGTAATAAGTCACATCGGCGACCAGGCCGGAAATGGTGGCGCTCGTCACATTGCCGACATTGACCATGTTGGTGTTAGTCTCCACTCGCTCCACCATGGTAAATATTATAGCCGACCACATTGGGGCCAACGCTTGGGTTCCACTCCAGAGCGACGCTTTGTCCGGTTGGAACGGGGACGCTGAAAGCCTGGACGGAATGGAAGAGCAGGGCGAAAAACAAGATGCCTCCGAGAACTCCTGCCCGTCCCATCATTCGCGCAGACCCGCCCAGGGCGTTTTCGGCGCGGACATTTGTGAGTTTGGAAATTTTGTGCATGAGTATCGTTACGTCGCATCCGGTGCCACCGCGACTGAGGTGTTCCTTGCTACCGCCCGGAGAAACCTTGGTTCTAATTTTGAACGCTGGCCGGGGCCGCGACCAGTCGAACTGGCAGGTTGCTCAAAAGTTCCCGGCGCAAATGAGTTGAAGCTGCGCCCAAATATAATTCCAAACATTCTTTGGTAGGGTAACACCCCATAGCGCCCGCAGGTTCTTCGGCTGCATCATGGCGACGTGAAGTGGAACATTTTCTAACAACCAAAAGTCAACCGCCACGACAAATCACCAGCCATGAAACATAATCACAACCACGACAACGCGCCGGCGGCCGGGCCGCAACTGGTGCCGGTTCGTTTTGAATTCACGCATCCGACGGCCAAGACCGTCTGCCTCGCGGGCACTTTCAACCATTGGCAGCCGGAAGCCAAGACGCTGCATTCCTCCGGTGCCGGCAACTGGTGGAAGGAAACCAGTCTGGCGCCCGGCACCTACGAATACTGCCTCGTGGTGGACGGCCATTGGATGCCCGATCCGCTCGCCAAGGAAACCGTGGCCAATCCGTTCGGCGGGCGCAACTCGCTTTTGACGGTGGCCAGTTCGCCGACAGCGGCCCACCTGGCCGACGCGGAAAATTTACCGTTGAAAAAAGAAACCAACAAACAACCGACACCAAAATTATGAACCAAGAAACACAAGCCATCCGCAATGACATGGGACAACTGGCCGAAGACGCGCAGGCGTTGATGGCCGCCACCGCCGACGTGGCCGGGGAAAAAGTGGTGGCCGCCCGGAAGCGGCTTGCCGCCGCGCTGGAAAGCGCCAAGGAAATCGCCGCCAATGTCCGCGAAAAAGCGATTGCCGGCGCGCAGGTGGCGGACCAGACCGTCCGCGAGAATCCCTATCAGGCCATCGCCGTCGGCGTCGGCGTTGGCGCGGTCGTCGGCTATCTTCTGGCCCGCCGCTGTTCGCGCAGTTGCGACTGATTGGCCCCTGCTTATCCGGTTGCTTGTCAAAATTGAAAGCGCGAAGGAATGGAGACGAACGCAGAGACATAGCACGACGGAGCCGCAACCAAAGAGTTGCGCAGGAGGATCAACACAAAGCACCCGGAGGTTGGCCAAGACCGCATTGTCAGGGGAATGAGTGTCAGGGGAATGTTGGCCATTCCCCTGACACTCATTCCCCCTGTCCCCGGGTTCCGCCGCGCGCTTGGAAAATCTGCGCGGCACGCGACGAAGTTGGGAGATAGCACTGTAGAGAACGCAGAGTTTCGCAGAGAGGAAATTTTATTTTCCTCCCCTTCGCGCTATGTCTCTGCGTTTCGCCTTGTTTGTCAACCAACCGGTTAAGCATGGATTGGCCGTGGAAATTGCCACCGCCAGCCCACCGCAAAATGCTACCGATTGTCAATCTCGGCTCCGGGAGCGAAGGGGTTTGAACCGCACGGTGGTCAGATCTGAAAACGACCGCGACTCACCCAACATGGTAGAAATCTAAAATCGCAGCGGCGAATTTTTAGTATGATTTGATCAGGCCGACTGGCGCGTGCGCGGTTTGCCCGCCCGGATCACGCGCAAGGAAAACCCGCGTCCGTTCTCGAACGGCTCCACTGTGGCCACCACCTCCAGCACCGGATATCGCACGGTGGCCAGCCCATAGCTCTTGTAGGTCTGCGCGAACAGTTCCGTTTCCACGATGCCGGTCCAGTCTGCCAGCGTCAGAAACTTCATCGGCTTCCCGGTGATCTGGTGATGCGTGCGCTGTTCCACGATCAAGCCGCAGGTCACTACTTCCTCCCCGACGTGTTCGCCCAGTCGCGACACCGGGCAATACGTGTCCCACGCTACGTCCCGGAACAATTCCAACGGATGACCGCTGACCGCGTAGCCAAACAACTCCGTTTCGGCCTCGAGCCGCTCACGGCGCGTGGGTTCGCGGAGCAAGGCGGGGTGATTATCGAAGAAGGATGAAACCGGATTGGTCTCGCCATCAAAGTTGAATTCTAAACTGGCACTTTGGCCTCCCGTCTTTTGAAGTTGTTGCGCCTCCCAAAACTGTCGCGTGCGGGGGTGGCCGAATTCGTCGCAACCTCCCGCTTGAATCATCGCTTCCATTTCTTCTGGTGAGGACTTCACCCGGCAATGAAAATCAGCCAAAGAGGCAAACGTGCCGCGCTCGCGCTCGGCCAGCAGCCGCTTGACAGTGCGTTCAGAAAGTCCTTTGGCGCGGGTCAGCGGAACCCGGATCGCGTTGCCATGCACCGTAAATCCCGACCCGGGTTCGTTGACCGTCGGCGACAGGAATTTCAATCCGAGCCGGTAACTTTCGAGCACATAAACAAGCGGATCATAAAAGCCTTTGCCATTGGACAGCACTGCGGCCATGAACTCCGCCGGGTGGTTCCGCTTGAGCCAGGCGGATTGATACGCCTCGACGCCGTAGGCGGTGGAGTGGGCTTTGCAAAAGGCGTAGCCGGCAAAGCCGGCGACCAACCCCCAGACTTCCTCGATTTTCTCCGCTGCATGACCTCGCGCCGTCGCCGACGCGAAAAACTCCTCCCGAATCTCGGCGATGACCGGGCGCTTCTGCTTGTTCAAGGCCCGGCGCAGCACATCCGCCCGGCCCGGCGGCAGGCCGGCGAACGCTTCACAGATCTGCAAAATGTGTTCTTCATAAACCACCAGTCCGAACGCATCCCGCAACACCGGTTCCAGTGACGGATGCGGGTAGGTGATCGGTTCCAGCCCTTGATAGCGCCGGGTGAATGCCAGCTTCTTGCCCTCGTTGGCGGCACCCGGCCGGATGACGCTGACGATGGCAATGAGCGTGTCAATGTCGCGCACGTTGCATTGACGGCACAGGCTGGTCATCGCCGGGCTTTCGATGTGATGCACCGCCCGCCCGCCGCCGCCGGAAATCATCTCCCAAACCTGCGGATCCTGCCACGGCTCTTCTCCGCCTCGTCCTCGTTCTCGTCCTTCGTCCTCGAAAACCAAATCCGAGGACGAGAACGAGGACGAGGACGAAGGACGATGCGTGGCAACGCACCGTTCTAAATCCACTTCAATCCCTCGCGCCGCCAGCGAAGCTTTCACGTCGCGCATCGCGGCAAGTCCGCCTTGGGCGAGCACGTCCACCTTCACCAAGCCGATGACCTCGACCGCATCCATGTCGTAGTGCGTGGTGGGATAGCCCTTGTTGGAAATAAACGTCGGTGTCAGTTCGTGCATGGATTGACGCGAGAGCACCACACCGCACGGATGCATTTTGGGATAACGCGGAACTCCGTCCAGAAACTCCGCCATGTCCAGCGCGGTCTTGAACGGTTCTTCGTTCAACGGCAAGTCATGGTTTTCCGGACTGGCGGCCAGCAGCTCGCGCAACCGTGCTCCACCACTGGGCGTGGATTCGTCCGGCACCCAGCCGCCACCGAAACTCCACGGAAAATGATTCGTAAATTTCCTGACCTCGCGTTCGGCCATGCCGAGAACCTTCGCCACGTCGGCGAACGCGCTGCGCGCCTGAAACGTCGAGAAGCCGCCGACCACGGCGCAATGTTCCCGGCCATATTTGGCGAAGATGATGTCCACCACGTCATCTTTGCGGTCATGTGGAAAATCAATGTCAATGTCCGGCAGTTTGTTCAGCGCCATCCGCTCCTCGTTCAGAAACCGGCGGAAATAGAGGCCGAAGCGGACGGGGCAAACGTCGGAGATGCCGAGGCAGTAGCATACGAGCGAATCCGCCGCGCTGCCGCGCGTGATCCACTCGATGCCGCGTTGCCGGCAATTTTGCAGGATGTTCCAGACCACCAGAAAGTATTCCTCGTAACCGACCGCAGTGATGATGCCCAGCTCCTGCTCGATCTGCGGGCGTATCGAGTTGGCCCGGCTGCCGTAGCGCCGGCGCAATCCATCCGAGACAAGTTTATGCAGGAGCTCGTGCGGTGTGGAACCGTCCGGCGGCAAGAATGCCGGGAACTGCGGCTTGCCGAAGGGCAGGTCAAAGTTGCAACGCCCGGCGATTTCCTGTGAATGCACCAGCCATTCAGGATGGTCTTTGCACGCGGCCATCATTTCATCGGGAAGCCGGAAGTGCAATTTCCCGTCGAGCCGCTTCTGCGGATGTTCCTGGCGGAGCAACGTCAGCGTGCGGATGGATTGCACGATGTCGTATTTCATCCGGTCATCCGGCGCCGCATAGTGAATTGCCGGACAGGCGATGACGGGGAAGCGGCTCACACCAGATTGTTTTGCCGCCAACTGATAAAAGCGGCCGGAAAACAATTCCGCCAACCGAATGTCGGCGCTCACCGCGGTCAATCCCTCCGTGAAACCATCCAAACTTTCAAACGCAACCGGGAGACGCTGCTGGGCGGCGACTGAACCTTCATCATTATCCTTCTCGGCCCGGCGCGACAACAACCGGTTCAAATTGTGATACCCGCGCGCGGACTCCGCAAAGAGCAAGAGTGGCTGCCCGTTCACGTTCAGTTCCGTGCCGAAGACCGGTTTGATGCCCGCGCGTTTTGCTTCCAGCGCGAACTCCACCGCTCCATGCAGGTTGCCGATGTCAGTCAGCGCGATGGCCGGCATGCCGTGTTGTTTGGCCAGGCGGACAATCGCCGCAGGCGAGAGCGTTGAATCCAGAAACGTATAGTGACTGCGAACGCGGAGCGGAACGTAAGTTGAAGCGGGCTGAAGCCCGCGCTCCGGGGCGCGGCGTTCACGCCGCTTCAGCGTTTCCACGCGCAACTGGATTCCCTTGCGTTCATACACTACGTCTCTGGGCGCTGCACGCAACCGCAAATCGTGTCCACGCATGACCGCCGACCAACCCTTGTTGCGGCGCAGTTCGTCCAGCACCACCGCGAGCCGTTCGCGGGCCTCGTGATTGCGCGCGTTGGTTTCGAGCGCCAGTTCGCTGCGGAACACGCCGTCGTAAATGTTCGACAATTTTAACGACACCATCCGCAAACTCACCCGCCGCTGCCACGCTTCCCGTAACAGTCCGCGCAAACGTCCGTAAACATCTGTCTCCAGGTCGGTCGGTTCCCGCAGACTCTCCGCGCGCTGGTTTTCGTCGCGGTCGTTGTAACGCACCTTCACCGTCAGCGTCCGCACGCTGTGCCCTTCCTCGCGCACCGTGGCAAACAGCCGGTCGGCCATGCGCCGGAGGACGGCTTCAACATATTCTTCGTCGGTCACATCTTCGTCGAACGTCTCCTGCTGGCTGAATGATTTCTGCGGCTGGCTTGCGGGGATCAATGGGCGCTCGTCAATGCCGTTGGCGAACTGCCGCACCACGGGCGCCTGGTTGCCGAGCAGCAACGCCAGCATGTTCACCGGGGTCGCGGCGATCTGCCCGATGTCGGCGAGACCCGCCGCGTTCAAACGCAAAGCGGTTTTTTGCCCGACGCCCGGCAGCCAGCGATTGGGCAACGGATGAAGGAACAGCTTTTCCTGCCCATCCGGCACCGTTTGAAATGCGGCAGGCTTGTTGAGCTTGGATGCAATCTGGCTGATGAGCTTGTTCGAGGCCAGGCCTTCACTGACAGTGATTTTCAACGATTGCCGGATGGCCCGACTGATCGTCTCCGCGATTTCAATGGGCGGCTTGCTGCGGTTGGCCGTGATGTCGAAGTAACCTTCATCAATGGAAGTTTGCTCCACGTTCGGCGTGAAGTCATAGGCGTAGCCGAACATCCAACTGGAGAACTGCTCGTAGCGTTCGTAATCGCCTGGCAGCACGATGAGTTTCGGGCACAGCTTCCGCGCGCGGGCCGTGGGCATGGGGGTATAAATTCCGAACTTCCGCGCTTCGTAGGAGGCCGAGGCGATGATGCCGCGGCTTTCACCGCCGACCGCTATGGGTTTGCCGCGCAGCCGGGAGTCGGCGGCCTGCTCCACGGATGCAAAGAAAGCGTCCGCGTCCAGATGAACGATGGTGCGGGACATTCAAAAGTCATTTCGGTTTCCACTTTAGCAGCTCTCTCAACGCGTCGGCGGCGATCCAGCGCGCGGCGCGCGAGTCCTGTTTTCGGATGCGCTTGGCCAGGCGGATGGCGTCCCGGTTCAGAACCCGGTTTCGTTTGCCAATCTGGCGCAACGCCCAGTTGATGCCTTTCTTGACGTTGTGCCGGTCATCGTTCGACTCGTCCTGAACCCGGATGAGATAGGTGCGAAAAACATCGTCGGCGGCGGCTTTGTCATGCACGGCTAGTGTGGCCATCATCGTGAACCCGGCGCGCTTGATCAATTCCTCGCGGCGGCGGCTCCAGGCGACCGCGAGCTCGTGGGCAAACGGGGTTTTGCGGAAGAGATGGAGGCACAGGCCATCGCAGTCGGCCCAGCATTCAAAATCTTTCGCCCACGAATTAGCCTGCCGCCGAGTGACTTTCGCCGGTTCCGCCACCAAGGCGGCCAGGATGCGCGCTTCAAAAACGCCGGAGGACCACAACGCTTCGGCCAGCGCGTGATCCCGGCCGGCCTGTCTGGCGATGGCTCGCAGTTGAACCGTCGAAATCCCCAACAGGTTTTTACCGACAATGCCGAAGCGGCCCATGCCCGCCACATTCCTAGGATCGGCAAGACGATGAAGCTCGGCGAGGACGCTGGCACTTTGGGATGACATAGCTCACTCCTTTGCACGACGGATGAGAGCCTTGAACACGCCCTGGATCATCAGTTCCTGGGCGGGGACAAGATTCGGATACTTCGGGTTCTCGGCTTTCAGATACGGCTTGCCACCTTTCATGACAAACGTCTTGAGCGTGCTGGCTCCGTCAATGAGCGCGGCGACAATCTGGCCGCTGCGCGGCTCCGGCCCGTGTTCCATGACGACAAAATCGCCGTCGAGAATGTGCCGCCCGATCATGGAATCGCCGGTCACGCGCAAGGCGAACGCGTTTCGGGTGGGCTTGTAGCCGATGCTTTCCACGTCCACCGAGACACAGCCCTCGGCGTCCTGCTCGCGGGTTTGGGGCAGGCCGGCGGGAATCGAGCCGAACAGCGGAATGTCCACGATGCGACCGCGAAGTTTTAGCAGCGGCGAGGTGACACGCAAGGAGCGGGTCTTGCCGGCCTCGGATGCCAGACACCCTTTCTGCCGCAGCAGCCGGATGTGGCCGGTCACGGCATTCACGCTGCGAAAACCGAAGTGGTCGGCAATTTCCTGATACGTTGGCGCGCTGCCACGCTGCCAGCGATGGCTTTCGATAAAGTCGGCCAACGCGCGTTGCTTGGCAGTGAGTGTTTGCATACTGTATGGATATACACTATTACTGATTGCGCCCGTGTCAATGAATTCTGCTCCCGATTAAAGCAGACGGTTGGACTTCCGTTGTCCCAGCCACTGGCGTTTAATTATCCCGTGCCGGCGTCACAAACATTGCTGTTTCCCGATCCGCGACCGTTGGTCGAGCGGCTGGGCCAGGATTTTTTCCGGCAACTGACCGAACGCCCCGGCGTTTACCTGATGCGCGATGCGCAGGAAAATATTCTTTACGTCGGCAAAGCCAAAAATCTTAAGAAACGGCTGAACAGTTATCGGGTGGCCAATCCTGACCGGCTGGCCCGGCGTCACCTGCGGTTGCTGCGCGCGGTCGCCCGCATCGAATTGCACGAATGCCTGGATGAAACAGCCGCGCTCGCGAAAGAAGCTGAATTGTTGCTGTCGCTCAAACCCAAATTCAACCGGGCGGGCACCTGGCCGGCGATCCCCCAATATCTGATCTGGCGATGTGATGGAACGCGGCTGGCGCTGGCCATTTCAAAAACACCCGCCGTCGGCTGGCAGGCCTTCGGCCCGTTTTGCAGCGGCGCAATCTATGTGCGCGCGGCCCTGGCGCGCCTGCTTTGGTATGCGCTGAATCCGGCTTCAGGATCGGCCACCATGCCGGCAGGCTGGATGCAGGGACGGCTGGGGGCGATTGCTGCGGTGTCAGATGTGCGAACGGTCGAACCAAACTCACGCGGACTGGAGCAGATTTTGGCGAAGCTCTTTGCCGGCGACACGGAGGGATTTGTCGTGTGGATCGGCGAGCAGACCAAGCCATTGGTTCAAGCACATGATCTGATCATGCGGGATGCCGATCTCGAAACGGTGATCGGATTTATGGAGGCGAAGGTGCATCGCCCCTTAATTATCGCCGCCGCAGATTTGGATGCTGATGACCAACGGGCGGATTCAACGCTTCCGTTCGGAGATGAGGACTGGAAACAACCATGAGTGTCTCTGCGTCAAAACCAGTGCATACGGTTTCCGTTCGCGAGTTGGTGGAGTTTGTTTTGCGACAGGGCGATCTCGGCGGCGAGCGTCAATTTGTTGGGTCAGACCATGCTCTCGCGGGCATCCGGGGCCATCAGAAAATCCAACGCTCACGCCCGGCGGGTTATCAGACGGAAATTCCCGTTGAGCACGTCGTGGAAGCGGACGAATTCGCTCTGCAAATCAAGGGACGCATTGACGGTTTGCTCATCACCGGCGAACTAGTGTTGCTGGAGGAAATAAAAACCGTGCAGGGAACTTGGGATCATCTGGCCGATCCACTGCACTGGGCGCAGGCCAAGTTTTACGCGTTTATCCATGCGCAGGAAACGGGCTTGAAAGAACTCGTCATTCAACTCGTGTATCTGGAATTGGAAACCGGCAAAGTAACAGAATTTCGCCAGTCGTTTTCATTCGCCGAACTGGCTGATTTCTTCAACGCAACCACGGCCATTTATGTGAATTGGCTCCGCGAGCGTCACCATTGGTGCGTCGCCCGGAACGCATCCATCGCCACGCTGGCTTTTCCATTCCCGGCGTATCGCACTGGCCAGCGCGAACTGGCCGTTGTCGCCTATCGCGTGCTCGCCCATGGTGGCCGATTGTTTCTCGCCGCTCCCACCGGCATCGGCAAAACCATTTCCGTATTGTTCCCAGCCGTCAAAGCGCTGGGGGAAGGAAAGCTCGAACGCATTTTTTACCTGACGGCCCGCACGGTCGGGCGAGCCATCGCCGAGAAAGCATTGGCAGACCTGCGCCAGGGCGGATTGAAATTGCGCGCCGTGACGCTCACGGCCAAGGAAAAGGTGTGCGTTCGCGATGGCCATCCCTGTGATCCACTGACGTGTCCGTTGGCGCTGGGCTATTACGACCGTGTCAAACCCGCGATCCGCGAAGCCTTGGAAAGGGAAGAAATCACGCGCTCCGTCCTCGAAGCCGTGGGCCAGAAACATCAGGTCTGTCCGTTTGAACTTTCGCTCGACGTGTCCGTCTGGGCCGACGCCGTGATCTGCGATTACAATTATGTTTTTGATCCCCAAGTTTATTTGCGGCGGCACTTCGACGACGGCGGCGGCGAATACGCCTTCCTTGTGGATGAAGCGCACAATCTCGTGGACCGGGCGCGGGAAATGTTCTCCGCTGATCTGGACAGCCGGGAGGTTCTGGCCGTCAAACGGGCGCTCAAGCAGGCTGTGCCGCGCTGCGCCAAAGCGCTGGTCAGATTGAATTCAGAAATGCGAATGCTGGGCAGCCCCACTGTGGAAACCGAAGAAGCGGCTGAGGCTTCCGATCCTTCGGTCGAACTCAATTTGTTTCCGGCCCAAGCAGCCACGTTGGCCACCGTTGAAAAAAACGGCGTCCGCACGCGCCGCGAGTTTCCTGAAACGTTGCTTCCGTTGCTGGAGGCCGCGCTCGCCGAAGCCGAAACCTGGCTGGCCCAAAATCAACCGGCCGAGTTTCGGGAAGTTTTACTCGCGCTCTATTTCCGGCTGCATTCGTTCCGGCGCACCGCCGAACTTTACGATGAGCGTTATGTGACGATCATCGAAAACACGTCATCGGTGAAGGTGCGGCTGTTCTGTCTGGATCCTTCGCACCTGCTTCGTCAGGCGCTGGCCCGTGGCAAAGCAGCCATCTTCTTTTCCGCCACACTCACGCCGATGGACTATTACCGGACGTTGCTGGGCGGCACGACCGATGATCCCGTGCTGCAATTACCCTCGCCCTTCCCGCCCGAAAACCTGGCCGTGCTGATTCAAGACCGCATCCAAACCCATTTTAAGGGCCGGGCGGAATCACTGGGAGACGTGGTGGAGGCGATCGGAACTTTGGTGAACGGACGCCCCGGCAACTACCTCGCCTATTTTCCGTCGTATCAATATCTCAACGCCACCCTCGAGGCATTTCAGGTTCGCTACCCCTCAGTCCCCGTGCTTGCTCAACGACCGGGCCTGACCGAATCGGAACGCGACGCTTTTCTCGCCGCCTTCTCGGTCGCGCATGGGGAAACCCTGGCCGGGTTCGCCGTCCTGGGTGGAATCTTTGGTGAAGGGATTGATCTGGTTGGCGAACGTTTGATTGGGGCCGTCATCGTCGGCGTGGGACTGCCGCAACTATGTGTCGAACGGAACCTGATCCGCGACTATTTCCAGCGGCAAAGCTCGGCGGGATTTGATTACGCCTACACGTTTCCAGGCATGAACCGAGTGCTCCAAGCCATTGGGCGCGTTATCCGTTCGGAAACGGATCACGGGGCAGTCCTGCTGATTGACGCCCGGTTCAATGAGTCGCGTTATCGGCGTCTCTTTCCGGCCTGGTGGCGATTCTCGCGGGTTCGGAACTCGAACGCGTTGCGGGAAGCACTTGGCGGCTTCTGGAAACAATTGTCCGGTTAGGCACCGGGCAAAACATGCTACATCTGACGCTCGCCAGCGCCTATATCCGAAGGCTGTTGGAAAATATCAAGGTGGCTGGTTTTTTGAAAGGCAGCCAGACGGACGTCTTCGCTGAATTTGAGAAAAGCGCCGCCACCGAATCCATTTTAAGAGCTGCGTGAGGATTCGCTCTGCCAACCCGCAGGCCGACTGCGCGCCAGGCCAAAGTCTGGCCCAAAAATGCCGGCGGTGGTCGGCCGGATTTAGCCGGGCGGCTGACCGTCATGGCGGAGTGCCGGCCAAAAACGGCTTTAATTTGAGGTTGAACATTGTCAAATATTTGCCATGCTCTCGCGCGTGAAGAGGCATCCCGTGACAAACGACACGGCCAGGGCTGCAAATTTGAATCCGTCGAAGTTGAAATCGTTCAACCTTCGCTCAATTTATTTATGCCTTCGGGCAGTGCCGTTCGGCTGGCAAAATCGGGCGGTTTGCGCTTCGGCTCCCATTGGCCACTGGCCTTTCAAGCCTGCAAAGACCACTTGGAATTGAGCGGCGGTTTGACTAGTCGAGGATGGTCATGGTTTCGGCAACCGGGGAGTGATGCGGATGGTGACGGCGATCCGGCAAACGGCGCAGGCATGACGAAGCGGTGGCGGAATTGATGAGTTTTTTAGCGACAAGTAGTTGGTCGGTGAACCCAAGTCAGTATGGGGGATAGAAACATAGCCGTTGGCGAGCAGGCAACGGTGACTGATGGATCGAGCCGGAACCGTTTGGCAAAAGAGTTTGCCAAACGGCCAAGGGCGGCAGCATGATTAGATGTTTGGCTGATGTCGGTTTTGTCTGGCATGAAATTGAAGTGGCTGATCGGGATTGGAACGGCGGGAGGACTTGCCATTCTGGCGGTTTGCCTGATGCCGGCCCCGGCCGGCCAGGCGGATGCGGCCACGCCCTTTCTGGCTTTGAGCCAGGTGCCGGTGCCGGAAATGCCCGCCAAAGCCGCCGAACTGGTGCTGGCGGCACCGGTTTTGCAACGGGAAAGCACCGCCGCAGCGGTTTTACGCGCCATTACCACGATGGCACGTCCCGGAGTCATGCCTTACGTTGTCAGCGCCATTTGCCGAAGCAACCCCGAAGTCGCTGGAACCGTGGTCGCCACCGCCATTCAACTACAACCGGACGATGAACTGGCGTTTTGCCGGGCCGCCGTGTTGGCCGCACCGGACCGGGTCGAGCAAGTGGTGGCCTCCGCCTGCGCGGCCGCGCCGGCTTCTTTTGCCAATGTGGCGATGGTAGCATTTTGGTGCCGGCCTGACGCCAATCGTTTGATTCTCGACGGCCTGACGAATGCGCTGCCCGGGCTGAAACCTTTTTTGGATCAGGCCGCGTCCCTGGACGGCACCAACGATTTTGAAGCGGTCATCAAACAAACCTGGCGGTTGGTGTATGACGCCAACAAGTCAGAAAGCAAAGGCAAAAATCCAAAGTAGAAATGAGCAGGGCGGAAGTTTCAAACTTGAAACCTGAAATTTGAAACTTGCGTAAGTATGGATGAGCGGAAGAAAGCGTTGAAGCGCAGAACCAAGGCCTTTGCGAGCACCGTGGTGCGGTTTTTCATAAGCTTGGACAAGGGCCGCGAAGAAATACGAATTTTGGGGAAGCAGCTTTTGCGTTCAGGCACGTCAGTGGCAGCCAATCACCGCGAAGCGTCTCGTGCCCGATCCGAGGCGGAATTCATTTCCAAGATTGAGCAGTGCGCCCAGGAAGCAGATGAAAGCCAATTGTGGCTGGAGCTCCTCCAAGATGATTGCGGTGTCCCGGCAGCAGATGTAGAACCGATTTGGAAGGAAGCCGACGAACTGATCGCCATCTTTGTCACCATGTCCACGAATACAAAATACCGTGTGCAAAAAGAGGCGTGAGACTTCAGACTGGAAACTAGAATGAAAGCAGTTTCCGCCCTCAAGTTTCAGGTTTCAGGTCTCAAAATTTCCCCATTTCCAGTTTCATTTTAGCCATGAGCAAAGCGATTATTTCCGCCAACCGCCAGTATGCGCGCCGAAACTGGCTCAGCGTGCTGGTCGCGTTCGGCTTCCTCAAGACCGGCACCCACGCTGTGGCGCAAAATCAAGCCGCCGCTAAAACGCCGGGCGATGCCGGCACGGCGTCCGCCTTGGACAAGCTGCCGATGGAATTGACCCTCGGCCCGTTGACGTTGCATCCCCGCGCCGACGCCGGCTTCACCGCCGATGACAACATCCTGTTTACCGTCAAACCGGTGTCCGACACCATCTGGAAGTTTCAACCCGCGTTGCAGATGGTCATGGGTGATGACGCCGCGCTGATCGCCTACCGCGATCAAAACGCCTCCATGAATGTCTTCGGCCTCACGCCCGGCAGCCTCATCGTCCAGCCGCCGGAAGCGTGGCCCGGCAAACTGCTCGTGGTGGACTACGGTCCGCGCTTTCAATTCTACGATGCCCATTCCGAGAACAATGCCATTGATGAATTTGCACACCTGAGCATATTGTGGCCGTTGAGCCGGTTGATCCTGGGTTTCCAGCAGACGTATGAGCTACAACAGGGCACCATCATCGAGGCGAGCCGGCTCGGCTCAACGGAAACCATTGCCACCACCCTGGCCGCCGCCTACCAGTTTGGCGAAAAGACCTCCCTGGAAAGCGATTTCCATCGCATCGGCCTCAATTACGACCAGGCGGGCCTGACCGGCTACACGGAGTATAACACCGAAGACTGGCTGAATTATGAGTTGACCCCTGACATGCCGGTCAGCGTCGGCGTGCTGGCCGGCTACGATGAGGTGACCGGCAATCAGAACCAGACCTACGAACAACTGCGCGCGCGGCTGCGTTACATCTTCACCCAAAAACTGGCCTTCGATGCCTCCGTCGGGGGCGAATTGCGCCAGTATGAGAATGGCAAGGGCGACACTTTATCCCCGGTGTTCTCCGTTGCTGCCGCCTACCGGCCCGCCGAACGCACAACTTTGAGCCTGACGGGTTATCGCCAGTTGTCAGCGGCTAATTTCAACGGCTACAATTATGCCAGCACCGGCGCCACGCTGGGCGTGCATCAGGGCATCACCGACCGTTACGCCGCCGATTTAAGCGTCGGTTATTCTATTCTCGATTATTCCGCCGTCAGCCGCAATCTCTCCAGCTACGCCGACGACTACTATACCGCCCGGCTGGGCCTGGACGTGAAAATTCTCCGGCATCTCAACGGCCAGATTTACTATAACTTGATCCGCATCCAGTCGGCCGTCGGCGGCGACCGCGCCGACAACCAGATCGGCGTGAACCTGACCTTGAGCTACTAAAAAAACCGGCACGACCGCGACCTTCACGATGTGCGTTCGCTTTTACGGTCCGGCCTGGTTCAAAAAAAGCGGTTGTGGGAAATGTTCAGGCAAATCGAGCCGGAATGGATCCGTTACCCGGCGGTGGACCCGGCCTCGTTTCGCGCCGCCGTCAGGGAATTCTGCGATGACGACCGCTGATTCATTTTCATCCTCTCCGCCCCGATCGGGGAGAGGACCAGGTGAGGTGTCGCAATCTTTTCCAACGCCAACCGATGACTTGATTGCCGGGCTGCCCGGCGAGGCGCTCGTGCGGGAAGGACTGGCCGATTGTCAGGCCGGACGCTGCACCATTGCCGCGTGCCTGGTCGGCATAGCAGGTTCGCGTTTGACCCGGGCCGGATTGATTTCCGTCGCCAAGGTTTCCCGGCTGCTCGAACCGGAATTTCAACTCTACCGCCTGCTCCGGCAGCAAGGCGGCGACGCCTATTCGCGCTACAACGCCCTGCAACGGGAACTGGTAAGCTTCGAGTCCGCGCTGGATCTCCGCTGTCGCCAATGAGCCCGCTGATTTCTGGTTTCTGTTTTCTTAATTTCTATTTTGATTTGTTTGTTTTCCCATGACCCCCACCTCCAAAATCTATATCGCGGGCCATCGCGGCATGGTGGGCAGCGCCATCTGGCGCGCGTTACAGCAGCAGGGTTTTACCAACCTGATTGGCCGCACTCGGCGTGAATTGGATCTCACGGACACTGAGGCCGTCAATGACTTTTACGCCGCCGAAAAGCCGGAATACGTTTTTGACGCGGCGGCCAGGGTCGGTGGCATCCTCGCCAATAACACCCAGCCGGCGGAATTCCTTTACGAGAATCTGCAGATTCAAAACAACCTGATCCACGGCGCCTATCTTGCGGGCGTGAAGAAACTCCTGTTTCTCGGCAGCTCCTGCATTTATCCCAAGCTCGCGCCGCAGCCCATCAAAGAAGAACATCTCTTGACCGGCCCGTTGGAGGAAACCAATCAATGGTATGCCATTGCCAAGATCGCCGGCATCAAGCTGTGCGAGGCTTATCGCCGCCAGTATGGCTGCGATTTCATCGCCGCCATGCCGACCAATCTCTACGGCCCGAACGACAACTACGATCTGCAACTGTCCCACGTTCTCCCGGCGCTCCTGCGCAAATTCCACGAGGCCAAAACGGCCAACGCCGCCGAAGTGGCCTGCTGGGGAACGGGCAGCCCCTTGCGTGAATTTCTGTATGCCGACGATCTCGCGGATGCCTGCGTCTTTCTGATGCAGAATTATAGCGAGGAGCAATTTGTCAACGTCGGTTCCGGTTCGGAAATCACCATTAAAAACTTGGCGGAAATCATCGCCCGGATTGTCGGCTTTGCAGGAAAATTCGTTTGGGACACGTCCAAGCCCGATGGCACCCCGCGCAAGTTGATGGACAGTTCGCGGCTCTTTGCCTTGGGCTGGAAACCGCAGGTGGATTTGCCAGCAGGCATTCGGCTGACCTATGCAGATTTTCAACGACGGTCAGTAAAAAACTGAAACGCTGAAACGCTGAAAGCTGAAATTAAAACCGTTGTTTAACCACGGATAGACACCGATGCGCACGGATATTCTGCTGATTCAAAAAACTAGCGGCACAGTTCGCTTGGCAGCATTTTAGAACGTCAGCAGTTGCATTCTTGATTCCGGCGTTTCAGGTTTCGAAATTTCAGCATTTGATTTTTGATTTTTAAAAATGAAAAAAGCCCTCATCACCGGCATCACCGGCCAGGACGGTTCTTATCTCGCCGAACTGTTGCTCGCTAAAGGCTACGAGGTTCACGGCTTGATCCGCCGCGCCAGCACCTTCAACACCGGCCGGCTGGACGGCATTTACGCCGACCCACATCAGACTAAAAACCGGTTGTTCCTGCACTATGGCGACCTGGCCGATGCCAGCGCCCTGGCGAGGCTGCTCGGCAAAATCCAGCCGCAGGAAATTTACAATCTCGCCGCGCAGAGCCATGTCCGCGTGAGTTTCGATTGTCCCGAATACACCGCCGACGTCACCGGCACCGGCACCATCCGGCTACTAGAAGCCATCCGCGAAACCGGCCTGCAACCGCGCTTTTATCAGGCCTCATCCAGCGAGATGTATGGCCTGGTGCGGGAAGTGCCGCAGACCGAAACCACGCCGTTCTATCCGCGCAGTCCCTACGGTTGTGCCAAGGTGTTCGCCTTCTGGCTGACCGTCAATTACCGGGAATCCTACGGCCTCCATGCGAGCAACGGCATCCTGTTCAATCACGAATCGCCGCGCCGGGGCGAGACCTTTGTCACCCGCAAAATCACACGGGCCGTGGCGCAGATCCAGGCCGGGTTGCAGGATAAACTTTACCTGGGCAACCTGGACGCCAAACGCGACTGGGGTTATGCCAAGGAATATGTGGAGGCTATGTGGCTGATGCTGCAACAGGACAAGCCGGATGATTATGTGATCGCCACCAACGAAACCCATTCGATCCGTGAATTTCTGGATGTGGCCTTCGGTCATGCTGGATTGGATTGGAACAAGTATGTGGAAATAGACCCACGCTATTACCGCCCGGCAGAGGTGGAACTGCTGATCGGCGATTACAGCAAGGCCAAAAAACAGCTCGGCTGGGAACCCCAAACCAAATTCACCGACCTCGCCAGATTGATGGTGGACGCGGACATTGCATTGCTAAAAGCGCATCAGGAAGGCCGAGTTAAGGTCAGTAATTAAGACACGCTGAATTGCTGAAACCTGAAATCCGAAGACCGAAATCCGAAAGGCAGAGCCGATAGTTTACAGCCGTTTTTTGGCATCCGCGTCCATCTGAGTCCATCCGTGGTTAAAGAATTTTATGCGGCGAAAGAAAGTTTTTGTCAGCGGCTGCTTCGACATGTTGCATAGCGGCCACGTCCGTTTTCTGGAGGAGGTGGCGGGTTATGGCGCGGTCCATGTGGCCATCGGCGCTGATCAGACGGTTCGGGAATTGAAAGGTCGGGCTCCGGTCAACACCCAAGGCGAGCGCAAGTATATGATCGAAGCCTTGAAGCATGTCAAAAAGTGCTTCATCAACCAAGGCTCCGGTCTCATGGATTTTCTGGCTGAACTGGAGCGTGTTGCGCCTGACATCTTTGTGGTGAACGAAGATGGCAACACGCCCGCCAAGGCCGAAATGTGTCGTCAACGGGGCATCCAATACCTCGTCCTGCAGCGGCTCCCGCAGGCAAACCTGCCCATGCGGTCCACGACGAGTCTGCGCAAGGAATGCCGGATTCCCTACCGGCTGGATCTGGCGGGCGGCTGGCTGGATCAACCGTTTGTGGGCAAACTCGGCGCGGGGCCGGTGCTGACCATTTCGGTGGAGCCGGTGATTGAGTTCAACGAGCGCAGCGGCATGGCCTCCAGTTCGCGTCGGCGCGCGATTGAACTGTGGCAGACTGACCTGCCTTCAGGCGATAGGGAGAAGCTGGCCAAAATACTCTTTGCCTTCGAGAACCCGCCCGGCACGGAAATTTTCGCTGGCTCGCAAGATGCCATCGGCATCGTGTTCCCGGGCTTGAACCGGCTGGATTATAGTGGCCAATATTGGCCGGAAAAAATCACCCCGCAGCTTGACGAAACCATACTCCGCTGGCTCGAACAGCATTTGTATTTGATTCCGCTGGGCCAACGCGTCGCCGGCTACGACGTGTTCAAGGGCATGGACCTCACGCGGGCCAAGGCCCGCGCACTGGCTACCGCTGCAAACACCTGCTGGAATACCATCCAGAAAATGGATTTGGCGGAGTTCGGTCGCCAGTTTCGCGCTTCCTATGACGCGCAGGTCGCCCTGTTCCCGCAGATGTCCAATCCCACGATTCGGAAAATGATCCAGAGTTACGCCAAAGCCGCTGTAGGCTGGAAACTGTCCGGCGCGGGCGGCGGCGGTTATCTGGTCCTGGTCAGCCAGAAGCCGGTTACGGGTGCCATCCAGCTAAAAATCCGCCGGCCTGGGGAGTGAGGCGCAGACTGAAAAGCCAAAAACTGGAATTAGAAATTTCAGCCTTTCAGAATGTGAGCTTTTTAGAATGTCCGTGGTCACTATCTATGTCTTGAATCTTGTATTTTGAGCGTTGAATGTCGTTGAATGTTGAATGTTTTTAATGGATGTCCGGTTGTCCCGTTGTCCTGACCTCTGACCTCCGGCCTCTGGTTCGTGATTCCATCATGTCAGCCTTTATTTTCAATATTTACCGCACCTTGACCTTGCCAACCGATGGCGGAGGCTCTAGCTTTGGCCTATGACTGCCGTCGAACAGCAATGGACACCGGCCAGACACCTGATTTTGGGTGACGACCCGCAACAACATGTTTTTATGGAAGTGACGGACTGGTTCAAGAAAGTCCAACTGTTCCGCCAGCAGGAAGACGAAAGCATGTTTCGTCGCGAACCGACCGGCGAAGATCTCGCCATTCACAAGCATTTGCTCCAACGCCTGATGCTCGATGGACAACATTTGCTTTCGCTGATTCGGCAGGCGGGCTGGACGGAGAACAGTCAGGGGATCGCGCCGGAGGCGGTGGCCGTGGAAATTGAAACCTTGCGCGACACTTTTCGGGGCTGGCATGAGCCGATGCCCCAGGCAGAGCGGAAACGGATGATGCAAGAAATATTTCCGCATGTCGCGCCACCCTCAACTTGAGGCAATCCACGAGGCGCGCTACGACTTGGAAACTTGTGCTCCTGCCCAGAAGACGGAGTTGCGCAGGAAATTGGACGAACTTGTTGCTCAAGCGGCGGCTCGATCTGCCTCAAGACCCTCTTGAAGCGAAGTGCTTGATCTCCTTTACGATGATTACAAGGAGTTCCGCCGGATGAAACGGAAACAGGAATGGCCGAAACTACAGTAAGACGGTGGGCAACTCTATTGCAGCGCGCCCTTTAGGCCGTGAGGCGAAGCGGAAAGTGGAAATCTGAAATTGGGGAATAGAGATATAGGCGCTTTTACCTTTTCAGAGTCTTGTGTTTAATCATGGTTTCAGATTTCAGGTTTCAGCGTTTCAGAATTTAAGAATGGGTCGGCTTTTTGGGACTGTTCCTTTGCAAGTTCGACCGCAGATGAACGCAGATGGACGCGGATTTCAATTTACTACTTTCTAAATTTCGGGTCGTGAACTTCAATTTCAAAAGGCCAGCTTTTTCAGCCCATGAAATCTCGCTCCATATTTCATTGGGCCAACGTTTTAGCTTTCAGCTTTTTGCTTTGAATACCGTCCGTCCTCCGCCCTCTGATCTCTGCCGCGCACAGGATCGTCTTGGACTTTTCGGGTGCCGGGCATTAACATTGGTGCTATGAACGAGTTTGTGCTGGATCGTTCCGTCCTCGCCTTTGGTTCATTTACTGATGAGCCGGACGATTTGAGCTATTGGCTTGCCCAATCGGCCGAAAAGCGGCTGGCGGGCATCGAGTTTTTGCGCCGTCAGTTTTATGCTTATGGAGCCGCTCGACCAGAACTTCGCCGATTTCTTGAAATCGCTCAACGCGAATCACGTTGAATATCTGGTGGTCGGCGGCTATGCCGTCGGCTACCACGGATTTGTGCGGGCCACGGGCGATCTGGACGTCTTTGTCGGCTGTCCCGGCCCAATGCCGAACAATTGCTGGCCGTCTTCAACGATTTTGGCTTCAACGTTCCCGAACTGACCGTGTGCATTGGCAGCGCAAGAAACAGCGCAGCAGCGGCATGAGCAATCCGAAGATCAACGAGTGGTATGACCTCGCGCTGGCCGGCGGCGCGCTCGGCGGCAAGCTCATCGGCGCGGGCGGCGGCGGTTTCCTGATGTTTTACGCGGAGGACAAAGCCAGACTGCGCCATGCGATGCGGCAAAGCGGCTTGAAGGAAGTGCGCTTCCGTTTTGATTTCGAGGGAACGAAGCTCGTCTGCTCGTAAAATTCTAACGGCGTAAATCGCGTTGCGCAAAATGGCAGTTATTTTGAGACGGGCATTTTCCCTTGCTCGAAATTTATTTGCGGCGATAATTAAAACATGACTGCCACAGCCGTCATTGAAGAAATCAAGCAACTGCCGCGCGCCGAACAATCGCACGTCATTCATTTTGTTCACGAACTCGAACGCCAACGTCAGCTCACCGGAAGGGAATTGCGCGTGCTGGTAGAGCAAATGGTGGATGCCAAAGACCCCGTTGAAATCAAACGGTTGCGCGAAGAAATTCATCGCGGTTTTTATGGTGAATAACCTATGCCGCGCATTCGTCGAAAAGGCCTTCCGCCCCGACTGCTGGACCATTTGCTTGACCGCGCCCTTGAACGAAAAATTTCCGGCGGACAATTTGAACTCATGGCGGAATGGCTGCGCACTGACCCCGAAGTGCCAGAAGGGAAATGGTTCAAGAGATTTTCCGGCATGATCGTTTGTGGCGAAGGCGAACTTGTCAAAACTTTTTTGCAGCCCGGACAATTGCCAGCCGGCGAGGAATTGCAATGAATGCACAAACGACACGAAAGTGGACCTGCCGCCAAAAAGCGCAAAACGCGCAACATAATTTCAGCATTTTTCAACCACGGATTTACCCTGTGGAATAATGGCAGCAATACCACAGGGTGAACACCGATCAACACGGATTTCTTAATTGCCAACTTCTGCGTTTAATTTGATGTTTCCTTGGCGCGTGAAATTGCATTTTATATTTCACAGGCCGAGGCCCGTGAAATGGCCTCTCGGCCTGTGGAATCCATCCCTTATTCCAGCAGGCTTATTTCACCGGGCAGCGTTTCAGCTTTTGTTTTCAAGCTTCCTCGCAAATAGAAGTGCATCAAACCAAGACCCCTTTCAGGAAGATTCTTTCCTGCCGCCGGGTTTCGATATGAACACAAAGCAGGGTTGACTCGCCGCAAGAAGGCACAAAAGGCGCAAGCAAACCGCTGATGGACGCTGATGGACGCTGATTTCAATTTACCACTTTCTAAATTTCTATTTTGATCGGTGGTTTCAGCTTTTAGCGTTTAATTTTAAGTTTCTGCTTTCTGCTTTTCCCTATGAACCCCATCCACATGGACAAAGTTCAGGCCGCCATCATTGAGATTCGCGGGCAAAAAGTCCTCCTCGACCAGGAAGTGGCCAGGATTTACGGCGTTCAGACCAAGCGGATCAATGAGGCGGTCCGGAACAACCCGGAAAAATTCCCGGCGGACTACCTGCTCCAGCTCACCAAGGCCGAATGGGAGGCTTTGAAGTCGAAATTTTCGACTTCAAAACGCGGCGGCAAGGTCAAACTGCCGACCGCCTTTCCGGAAAAAGGTCTCTACATGCTGGCGACCATGCTTGGCCTGTGAAATAAATTCATGTTCTACGTTTATGTGCTCAAATCGGTCAAAGACGGCAATCTATACACTGGTTGCACGCATGATTTGAAAAGTAGATTTGCCCAACATAACGCTGGTAAGGTTCCATCCACTAAAGAAAGACGCCCATTTTCGCTGATATACTATGAGGCGTGCTTGAACGAACAAGATGCCTTCCGCCGGGAAAAGTATTTGAAGACGACCTACGGCAAACGCTACATTAAATCCAGATGCAGGAGTTATTTCACGGGCTGAAAAAGCCCGTAGGCCACCGAGGCCACTTTCTCCATCATCGAAACCTTTGCCAAAATCCGGGCGCTTTCCCAAACGATCAACGCCTTGTCGGCCACGAAAAATGAGGCGGAACAAAAACCGCTGCTGCAAAAAAGTGGTGAACTCGTTTCCGCCCTGTTCGACGACCAGCTCCAAAGCAGCGGCACAGAAACCTCGATTGAACTCAATTGTGCGGTGCTGAAATTCAAGCACACCATCAAACGCGCCAAGAAAACTCCCGGCACATAACCCTTCGCGCCTTGGTTGCTTGGTTGTCTAAGTGATTTCGATTTCTGCTTTCTGCTTTCCAAATTTCTGATTTTAGAATGTCAGCCTGTCAGCCTTTTTAGCCCATGAAATCCTTGACCTGTGAAGTGCCCCAAATTACTTCACGGGTCGAGGCCTGTGGAATGCGAAGCATATTCCACCGGGCTATTTCACCGGGCCAGTGTTTCCGCATTTTAGATTTTTAGCGTTTAAGAATATGTTCCCGCAGATGTCCAATCCCGGGATTCGAAAAATGATCCAGGCCCACGCCAAAACCGCGTTGGGCTGGAAACTGTCCGGTGCCGGCGGTGGCGGCTATTTGGTGCTGGTTAGCCAGCAGCCGGTGGCCGGTGCCATCCATTTGAAAATCCGCCGGCCGGGGGAGTGAAATCCAAAAACATAAGCATGCGAACACCGACGCTATATCTGGATACTTCCGTGCTGGGCGGCTATTTCGACGACGAATTTAAGGAGGCTACGCAGGAGCTTTGGCGGCAGATGGAGCAAGGCCGGTTCCGATTTTTCACCTCGTTCGTCACGGTGGATGAACTGACCGATGCGCCTGAACGGGTCCGGGAGATACTCACCACGACCTTCGCCCCCGGGAACATCCTTGAGATTACTGGCGAGATGGAACAGCTTGCCGCCGCTTACATGAGCCGGGCCATCCTCACCCCCAAATACAGCGATGACGCCCGCCATGTGGCGGTTTGCACCGTCGCCCGGATTGACTACCTGGTCAGTTGGAACTTCCGCCATCTGGTCAACGTGGAGCGGGAAAAGGGCTTTAATGTGGTAAACCTCTTGCAGGGTTATGCCACCTTGCGTATCGTTAATCCGTTGGAATTGATTTATGGAAAACAAAACGAAACAGTTTGATGCCGTGACCGAGTCCCGGAAATGGCGGGAGGCGACCAGCCGCCGGCTGGATGCCATGACCCCGGAACAGCGGCTGGCCTATTTGCATGGCGTTGGCGAGCGTTACCGCGCCCAAATCCGCAGCCGACGAACACCGGCCACCGCTGCGGCCTGATAAAAGCGGGCGCGGCCCGAACCGCTGCCGACATGAAGGATAATTTGGAGTTCTTGAGCAACTGGAGCAGCAAATCCGCCCTCTGACCTCCGACCTCCGATGTGGATTTCCTTGGCCTGTGCAGTGGCAGCCCAATTACTGCACAGGCCGAGGCCCGTGGAAAGCGAAGCATATTCCACCGGGCAGCTTTTCAGCTTTTTAGCGTTTCAGAATTTAAGAATGTGTCAGCTTTTCAGGTTTCACTTTTGACTTAATCGTTTCCGATTTCAGGAATTGACAGACTGTTAACGATAATTATTATTCCCAATCACCGTTTTTAGCGGATAAACCCGCAAATACTGTGGATTGACGGCAAGGGTCTGCGGATGATACAACCATCATGGAGTCAGCCTTGATGGAGCGTGGTTTACCGGCTGCTCGTGGCTCTCCCGGATGGGATGCGGCCATACGAACCTGACGCGTTGCACGAGCGAAGGATGAGCGAAGGATGAACGGATGTTCCGAGGGTTGACATCCGCATAACATGGCAAAAGTAAAAACAAATCCAGTATTGGAACAAATCCGAGGTAAAATCGGCGATCTGGTGTTCAAACGGTATGGCTAGGAGGTCATTGTCACCCGCTCGCCCAACCTGTCGGGCAAGGCCCCCACAGACGCCCAGAAGGCGGTGCGGGAGGACTTTCGTCTGGCGACCGTCTATGGCAAGGCCGTGATGGCGGACCCGGCGACGAAGGCGGAATATACCGCCAAAGCCAAGGCGAAAGGCACGCCGGTGTTTGCGCTGGCCGTGGCCGATTTCTTCCACGCCCCGGCGGTGGATGAAATTGACCTGTCCCACTACACCGGCCAGCCCGGCGAAACCATCCACATCCGCGCCAGCGACGACTTTGAAGTCGCGGGGGTGAGCGTGGCGATCCACAACGCCAGCGGGACCGTGCTGGAACAAGGTGCCGCCGTGGCCGGTGCCGACGGCTGGAACTACACCGCCACCACCAGCCTGCCGACGGGCCAGACCGTGTCCATTGACGTCACGGCCACCGACCGGCCGGGCAACAAGACGACCAAGACGCAGACGAAAGGCTAGCGTTTGAAATCTAGTCAATTCTCCAACCGGGGGTGGGAAGGAAGATTCTTTCCTGCCGCCGGGTTTCGATATGAACACAGAACAGGGTTGACTCGCCGCAAGAAGGCACAAAAGGCGCAAGCAAACCGCTGATGGCCGCTGATGGACGCGGATTTCAATTTTCTCCTTTCTAAATTTCTATTTTGATCGGTGGTTTCAGCTTTCAGCTTTCAGCGTTTGGCTTTAAGTTTCTGCTTTCCCAATTTCTGATTTTAGAATGTCCGCCTGTCAGCCTTTCAGTGTTTGCCTTTCAGTTTCAGCATATTAGATTTTTAGCGTTTAAGAATATGTTGCCGCAGATGTCCAATCCGGCGATTCGAAAAATGATCAGGATTCACGCCAAAGCCGCTGTAGGCTGGAAGCTGTCCGGCGCGGGCGACGGTGGTTATATGGTGCTTGTAAGCCGGCAGCCGGTTCCGGGTGCTATCCAGTTAAGAATTCGCCGGCCGGGGGAGTGAAATCCAATGGCCGAGATCACGGCCGAGCGCATCCAATGAAAAAATAGATATGAATAAATCCTTAAATGGAAAGCGCCTGTTAGTCTTGGGTGCCAATCCAGAAACTATACCTTTGTTACAAGTAGCCCGCTCATTGGGTGTCTATACCATCGTGACCGATTATGTTCCGGGTGCCTTTGCCAAGCAGTTCGCAGACAAGAGTTTCGATGTGGACGGCATGGATATTTCAGGTTTGGTGCAATTGGCAAAACATGAGAAAGTGGATGGCGTCCTAGTAGGCGTTGCTGATACTTTGATAAAGTCCTATTTCCACGTTTGTGATGCATTGGGAGTTCCTTGCTATGCTTCACAACTGCTTGTTGATACCTTTACACAAAAGGACACTTTCAAACAGACATGTGAGAAATACGGTATCCAAGGCATTCCTCAATATAATCTGGATGCAACAATGAATCCAGATGCGATGAAGAAAGTAGTTTATCCAGTTTTGGTGAAACCGGTTGATAATTGCAGCGGGACAGGTATGTCCATCTGTCAAAATGAGGAAGAATTGAAAGCAGGTATTCAAAAAGCATTACATAATTCAATAGGAAAGCGCTTCCTTGTGGAGCGATATATGACCTGCGACGATATGTTTGTCTATTACACTTTCAAGGATGGCAAATATTATCTTTCAGCCATTGCCGATCGTTTTACGACAAAAGAGCAGGGTAATGCGAGTCCCGTATGCTTAGGCGCGGCTTATCCATCAAAATACCGTGATCTCTATTTTGAGAAGATGCATGATAACATGTGTCGAATGTTCAAAGCAACAGGCGTAAAAAATGGCGTTATGCTGATTCAAGCATTTGTTGAGAACAACGAGTTTTACGTTTATGATCCCGGTTTCCGTCTGCAAGGCGAGGCTCCGCACTTGTTGATAAATAGTGCGAATTGTTTTGACCAGCGCGAGATGCTAATTCGCTATGCATTGACCGGTTCGATGGGTGACGTCAATCTGGAAGACATGAACGACAGCCTTTTCCATGGCAAAGCCGCCGGTAGTTTGTGGATTCTTTTGAATGCGGGCACGATTAGCAGTATTGAAGGTATGGAAGACCTAAAGAGTGATAAGGAGATTATCCACATAGTTCAGCGTATGGCCGAAGGAGATAAGGTAACTCCTGAGATGCTTGGTCGTGAAAGGCAGGTTTTTGCCCGCATCTATATAGTTTGCAATAACAAAGAGGCATACAAAAAGAAAATCCATGAACTTCAGTCGCAAATCAAGATTTACGATGCCGGAGGACAGAATATGGATTTGAAAGGTTTTAACCCAGATATGGCTTGGAGCAAATAATAACAGCACACTTATGAGTAAGAAAATAGTAATACTCGGAACGAGTGAACATATCAATCCTGCCATTGAAAGAGCCAAATCACTCGGATTTGAGACTTACGTCTTTGCCTGGCATGCAGACGAGATAGGAGAAAAGACTGCTGATTGTTACTATCCTATCAGTTTACGCAATTATGAAGAGATTTGTGAGCAATGTCGCAAGATTGAACCACTAGGTATCGTTTCTCTAAGCTCGGATTTGGCTGCCATCACTGCCAGCTATATTTCCGATAAGTTAAGCCTTGTCGGCAACGGCTATCAACAGACTTTGCAAATCACCAACAAATTGCAGTGCCGCCGCATTTTGGAAAAAAGTGGTATCCCTCAACCTCGCTTTGTTGGTATCGGTGATGAAATGTCTGTTGGCGACTGTAAGAAAATTGAGTTTCCCGTCATAGTCAAACCAACGGATCGTTCTGGCTCACGCGGCGTCAAGAAGATCCGCAACCGTTCAGAACTTCTTCGAGGACTCGCAACTGCGCGTGATATTTCGTTTGAGCGCCGAGCGATTGTGGAAGATTACATCATCGGTCGTCACTTCAGTTGCGAATGTATTTCATATCATGGAGAGCATAGGATATTGGCTTATACCAAACGTGATGATATAGAGGGCCAGTCTTGTTTTATAGAACATCTTCATAGCCAGCCTGCCAACTTGACAGAAGAACAACGTCAGCGAGCTGATTATGTAGTGCAATGTGCTCTCAATACGCTGCAAATTAAAAATGGAGCTTCCAGCGTGGAGTTTGTCATTGACTTGGATAATCAATTGAAAGTAATCGAGGTTACCCCTTCGATGTATGGTGACTTTATTGGAACAGATCTTGTTCCAGTTTCAACTGGCTTCGACTATGTCAAAATGATTCTCAATATTGCCTGCGGCGTTGCTCCCGATTTTACTAGGTCAGCAAACACGGCAACTGTATGTTCGCAGATAATCGTTTGCAAACAGGATGTTTTGAAACTTAATCATCTACTAAAATCTAATCCAGAATCTTTGTTGCGCCACAAGTTGATGGTAAACGAGGCGGAGGTGCCTGACGAAATTACGGGAGAGCGTTATGGGTTCTTTATTTACAAACATTAAACCAGAAAAAATATGAATCAACTGCTTCAAGATAAGGTAATCGTCGTATCCGGCGGGACCAAAGGTGTTGGCAAGGGGGTTATTCTGGAAAGTGCCAAACAAGGTGCTAACGTAGTAATTGGCGGTCGTGATGAAAAGTCAGCCAACGAGGTTTTGAAACAGGTTTGCGAAATGGGAAAGCAGGGTATCTTTGTTTACACAGACCTTCGAGACATCAAAGATTGTGAAAAACTTTTTGATGGTGCCTACAATCGCTTTGGTAAAGTTGACGGTTTCTTCAGCTACGCCGGCGTTACACATGCTGCATCGCTGGAAGATCTCGATGATGATAACTACAGTATAATTTTTGCAGTAAATGTTCGTGCAGCATTGTTCTGTTGCAAGTCGGCAGTGAAGTATATGAAGATGAATCCAAACGGTGGCTCCATTGTTCTTAATGGATCACCTCACGCATGGGGTGGCGAGCAAGATAGGGTTGCCTACGCTTGTTCCAAGGGCGCATTGCTGACGTTAACTGAGCACATTGCCCAACACTATGCGGAATTCGGCATCCGTTCCAACTACATCACAATGGGGTGGACTCCGACGGAAGGAGAGCTTGAACTCCGTCGGACTCAGAATATGTCCGTTGAGGAGCTTCACAAATTGGCTGCCAGCATGATACCGGCTGGCCGAATGACCGAAATCAGCGATTTGGTTCCGGGTGTAATTTATTTGCTTTCCGATTATTCGAAGATGGTGGCCGGTTCAAATCTCCGTATTACTGGAGGATGGTATATTTGAAGTATAAACAATGAAAGAACCCGAACTGGTATTTTATACTGGAGCCAAGTTGTTGGAAGGTCCTGTTTGGTATCCGGCTAAAAATCTTCTGCTCTTTGTTTCCATATTCGACCGTTTAATATATTTGTTCAATCTGTCAGATGGCTCCATAAAAAGCTACAAGACAGAAGGACCAGTGGGATGCGCTTTTCTTGAAAACGATTACACTATTTTAGAAGCGGAACTTTCTGGAATCTATCGAATTGATGTCCATACAGGAAAGCGTAACTTTGTTATCCAACTTAATGATAACACACATTTACGCTACAATGACGGTAAAATGGATCCATGCGGGCGCTTGCTCGTTGGAACGATGGAATACAGCCAGCCTTCTCCCGGCGAAGCGTGTCTCTATTCTTTTGATGGCACGATCTGTAAGAAAATCATTCAGGAAACGACAATCTCTAATGGCATAGCCTTTTCAAAAGATGAAACCACAATGTATTTTGTTGACACTCCAACTAAAAAAGTTTGTCAATATGAATATGATAAAAACACGGGTGATGCAAAATTCCAAAGGCCTATTATTGAAATTACAGGCAGTGGTTTTCCCGATGGTATATGTTTAGACAAGGAAGGAATGCTTTGGGTTGCTGAATGGGGAGGCGGTGAAATCTGCCGTTGGAATTGCACAACCGGAAAGAAACTAGACACAATCAAATTGCCCTGCAAGAATGTATCTTCTTGTTGCCTTGTGGGTGAGAATGAACAATATCTCTATGTTACAACTGGAAAACAAAATATTAATAATGAGTCTGTTGCTGGTGGATTATTCAGAGTTAAGTTATGATTGTAAGCATGTCCAATGAATACGAAGCGATGGTTTCATCATCCCCTTCTGGCGCCTGGCAGGCAGTGTGGTGTCAAAAATAGTTAATGTATTCACTGAATACTCCTATGATAAAGTCATTCAGAGCACCCGAAATGCAACCAGGCGATGAACCGCCTTTGGTTATTGAGCCCCGTGAAGTAACGGTTGAAATCAGGAATCTGGTAGAAACCTTCACGTCATCGGATAATGTTGGCCAGCGCTATTTGTTTGGTCGAAACGAACATTCGGCAGCCTTGGCAAAGATCTTCAGTATTGCCGGTTTTGTGGATGATTTCACGGTGGAAACAGTTTGGCATGGCAAGCCGGTGGTGAAAAGTGAGGCTGTTCCGAACGAAGCAATTATTGTAAACTGTGTGATGTGTATCAGACCGGTTTCGGCTTTTAACAAGATCAAACACCTGCGAACTAGAGGCGCGCTGAATTATGCTGATTTATTCAGAGTTTTTCCGGATCGTGTCCCCTGTCCAAAGTTTGTTGAAGATTCCATTGCGGATTTCAATTCAAACCGGACAAAATGGTTTCTACTAAGAAACGCTTTGGCGGATGGTCAATCGCGCCAGATTTTGGATGATTTGCTTAACTATAGATTAACGGGTGATTTAGCTTGTATGGCTGGATACTCTGTCCGTCCGAGTGATCAATACTTCGAGGAGTTTTTGAATTTGAACGCTGGTGAAGTTTTTGTGGATTGCGGCGGTTTTGACGGTGATACAAGCGAAGAGTTTTGCCGGAGATGCCCTGATTATGGTAAAGTTTACTTGTTTGAACCTTCTGCCAAAAACATCCAAAGGGCACGGACAAGGTTAAGCGGACTTCGCTCGATTGAGTTTATTGACAAAGGGCTTTCGGATGTCGGTGGAGTCCTGGGGTTTGATCCTGACTCCGGCTCTGCCAGTGCGGTCAGCGAGTCCGGTTCCTGCCAGATTAAGGTGACGACGCTGGATGGCGAGGTTCGAGAGAAGGTTTCTTTCGTTAAGATGGATTTGGAAGGTTGGGAGATGAAAGCGCTGCTGGGATCGCGGAGACACATTCTTCAAGATTATCCAAAATTGGCGATCTGCGTCTATCACCACCCCTCCGATTTCTGGCGGTTGTTTGAATTCGTCATCGGCGTGAGGTCAGACTACAAAGTTTATCTTAGACACTACACAGAGGGTTGGTCCGAAACCGTCATGTATTTCGTTCCTTCGACTCAGGTTGGAAACGCAGCTTCAATTTGAAATGAATGAAAGCCGATACCACTAAATTCACCGAGGAGTGTGGGCTTGCCGTGTTTGGAGGCAAGCTGCGTTTTCAAGAGCCATTGCATTTTGACCGTCCAAATCTTGCGACGGCGAGGTGATGCTGCGGCGGGTGAACGATATTTTTGATCGTCGCTGGTTCACCAATGACGGTCAGCTGGTCAAAGATTTTGGAGCCTGGATCATTTACAAAACAAATGCACGTGTCTGGGCGCTTGTGGGTGCAGGAAGCGTGGTGGTCAGGGATATTCAGCCGGGGCTAAGGTTTTTTGGCAACCCGGCTACGCCGATAAGAAAGATAAAATAAAACAATAACTTAATAACTAATATGGCAATCGTATCACAAATGGATGTAGACTTTTTGCGAATGGGGCGGGAACACATTACCTGTTTTTTGGAGAGAATAGCAGGACGTGTATCCAAAGAGTCGGGGCGGTTACTTGAAATTGGCCGCCAAGAACGCTCCGAAGTGCGACAACTATTCGCCAACTATACTATCGACACTTTTGACATAGTGGACACTTACAAGCCTACACATATAGGCGACATTACAAAGCGCAATGACTTCATTCCCGACGAGACCTATGACTGTGTTGTGTGTATGGAAGTGATCGAACACACGCTCGATCCGTTCGGTGCAATCCATGAGATGCGCCGCATTCTCAAGCACGGTGGATTGTTACTCATTTCTGCACCACTCAATTTTCGGATTCACGGTCCCATTCCTGACTGCTGGCGCTTTACCGAGCATGGTTTTAAAGTTCTCTTGCGGGATTTCGATATCCTTGAAAACGACATCCTTGAAACGCCGGGGCGGGATCTGTTTCCAATCCATTACAACATCCTAGCAAGGAATGACAAAATGAAGCAAGTCGCCGATAGTGAACTTAAGTTCCGCTTCATTAATTAGACGCAAAGCCCGCACGGCAGCAACACGGTTAATCAGAACAACACCAGTGAATATTATCCACAAAGCTCTTTGCACCCCTGGTGAAGCGCCTGCGTTTCCGCACCCATTACATGTCGGTCGCCCTAATCTGGGCGACCGCGAGGCGATGCTGCGACGGGTAAATGAGATCTTTGATCGCCGCTGGTTTACCAACGATGGACCACTAGTCAAAGAATTTGAAGCCCGTGTTCAGGAACTCGTTGGCGTAAAGCATTGTGTGGCCATGTGCAACGCCACCATTGCCCTGGAGATCGCCATCCGTGCCCTCGAACTGCGCGGCGAGGTGATCGTGCCAGCCTACACCTTCATCGCCACGGCCCACGCGTTGCAATGGCAGGAAATCACCCCGGTGTTTGCGGACATGGATCCAGCCACCCATAATATGGCTCCGGAAACCATCGAGCGCCTCATCACCCCGCGCACCACCGGCATAATCGGCGTCCATGTGTGGGGACGCCCATGCAATACGGAAGCCATCGAGTCCATTGCCGGGAAACATAAGCTCAAGGTGATGTATGATGCGGCGCACGCCTTCGGCTGTTCGCATCGTGGAAAGATGGTCGGCAATTTTGGTTCGTGTGAAGTGTTTAGCTTTCATGCCACCAAATTCATCAACTGTTTTGAAGGCGGGGCGGTGGTGACCAACGATGACGCACTCGCGGCAAAGATGCGACTCATGCGCAACTTTGGTTTTGCCGGATATGACAAGGTGATTTATCCCGGCACCAACGGCAAGCTGACGGAGGTCTGCGCGGCGATGGGATTAACATCATTGGAGGCAATGAAGGAAATCATTGCGGCAAACCGACGGAACTATGAGGCTTACAGCGAAGGCTTGCAGGGTTTACCCGGCATTTCGTTAACAGAATATGATTCCAGCGAGCGCCGCAATTATCAATACATTGTGGTCGAGGTGGATGAAATCAAGTCAACGCTGAACCGGGATGAATTGGTGGAGGTGCTGCAGGCCGAAAATGTTCTGGCCCGGAAGTATTTCTGGCCGGGATGTCATCGGATGGAGCCTTACAAATCATTTTACCCAAACACGCATCTACTTTTGCCGCACACGGAAAAGCTTGCGGCACGAATCCTGGTTCTGCCCACCGGAACAGCCATTCGAGTGCAAGAGGTGCAGACGGTTTGTCAACTCATCGCCGTGGCGCTTCGCCATGCCAGCGAGGTGAAGAGTGCACTCCATTCGCGGACAGCATCGAAAGCCGCGTAGCGAGCTCGAGTTTCCTTCTTTTAACTTTAGTCCGCATATTTCACAAACTACAAACTTTCGCCGGAGCGCCGGCTTGCAGCCGGCTTTTCACGATCGGAATCCCCAAAGCCGGTCACAGACCGGCGCTCCTTCCTGTCACTGATTCAATCCGGTTGTGAATTAATGCCCATGTCTGAGTAACGAATGTCTATAACCTCTAAACCAGCTTCGCCGCTGCCGTTTCGGTCTCTATTCTGGAGTTTTTGCGAGAGAATCGGCGCTTTAGGCATCCAGGCACTTGTCACCATCGTGCTGGCCAGAATACTGTCACCCAAAGAATTCGGCCTCCTGGCCATGGTGTCCGTCTTCATTGCCATCGGCACGCTGTTGACGGACAGCGGTTTTGGGATCGCGCTGCTTCGCTTGGTTAGTCCGACTCCAGAGCAATGCGCCTCGGTGTTCTACTTCAATATGGCGGTCAGCGTGGTATGTGCCGCGATCCTATGTGCGGTGTCCGGTGCCATTGCGGTGTTCTTTCGGACGCCCGACTTGCGCCTGATCGTGTGCGCGATGTCCCTCGCCGTGGTATTCAACTCACTTGGCTTGGTGCAGACCATAATGCTGACCCGCCGGCTGAACTTCAGGGATCAAGCGCGCGCAACATTGCCAGCGGCGGCCATCAGCGGCGCGGTGGCGGTCTTGCTTGCATGGTTTGGGTGGGGTGTCTGGGCATTGGTCTTGCAAACCCTGCTGTCGAGCCTCCTGCGCAGCGTTCTTCTATGGTGGTTCAATTCTTGGCGGCCTCAAACCGGCTTTTCCCTCTCAGCCATGCGGGGATTGTTTGGCTTTAGCTGCCGACTTCTGGCTACGTTCGGTCTCGATATGGCATTCAATCAGGTGTATCCGTTAATCATCGGGCGGCTCTACGAGGCTCGTCAGCTTGGTTTGTTCAACTTGGCCCAGCAATTCCAGCAAGTGCCGGTTACGATTGTCACCAGCGTGTATTCCCGGGTGAACTTCCCGATGATGGGCGAAGTGCAGGAGATCGCCATCCGCCTGGGCCAAGTGTTTCGGCACGCGCTCCAATTCCTCTCGGCTGCAACCATGCTGATCATGTGCTGTCTGTTTGTGAGTGCGGAGGATGTCATCGTGGTGTTGGTCGGTCCCCAGTGGCGCGATTGCGCTCCATACCTCAAAATTATGTGCCTGCTTGGAGTTCTATACCCGGTGCATTTGCTTAATCTGGATATGTTGAGGGTAAAGGGACGCGGCGACCTGTGTGTCCGCGTGGAACTCATCAAGAAAGCATTGGGCGTGGCGGCGTTGCTGCTAACCTGGCCCTTCGGCGTTAAGGGGCTTCTATGGGGGCAGGTTGCCTTCAGCGTCGTGGGCTTGGTGGTGAACACTTATTATACCGGCCAATTGCTTGATTATGGTTTCGTGCGGCAAATGCGTGACTTGGGTGGCACGTTTGGCGCGGGCGTTCTGGCGGCCGCCGCCGGTTGGGGCATCAGGAGTTCCGTTGTCGCTCCGCTGTGGGTTCTCGTGGGCATTGGCTCCACCGTGACGGGTGTCCTCTTCATTTTGCTCCTGGCCGTGTTGAACCGGGCAGGATTCCATATCTTCCGGGACAGCCTTTACCTAAACGAATTACTGATCAGGTTGCGGCGTAAGAGCAGTCCCGCGACATAAATTAGAAACTGCCAACAACTAGCCCAAACAGTCTCAAAATGAATTGGTTGCGTGAACATAACATTGCGATGTGTAAATGAGGTCACATGAAAGATAATTGTCTAAAACGGATTATAAAACATATTATTCCTGCTCCTTTGCGTCGAAAACTTCGGGCTGGCCACTACTTCCTCCTCCTTCCTTGGGGGCGGCGATTCGGTTCGTTCTACTGCCCCGTTTGTCAGATACGGTTATGCGGATTCCAGCCGCTGCCATCCTATTATAGCAAAAACTTGCAGTCTCACGGGTGGAGTAGTGCTGCACTTGAGGCACTTGAGCCGGAAACCTGTAACATGGCACAATACATGTGCCCTCATTGCGGTGCGCCTGACCGTAGCCGCCTTTATGCCCTTTATCTCCGGGAGCGACTGACTGGTTCGCCATTTGATTTCAAAATGGTGGATTTCGCTCCATGTGAGGCGCTCCGGCGATGGATTAAGCATACCTTTAACATTTCCTATCGCACGGCAGACCTCTGCAAGGAGGATGTTGATGACCAAGTTGACCTTACCGACATGGCAATTTATCCGACCGAATCGGTGGATGCCTTCATCTGTTCGCATGTGCTGGAGCATATTCCAAATGATAGCAAAGCCATGCATGAGTTGTTTCGCATTCTTAAGCCAGGTGGTTGGGGGATACTGATGGTGCCTATCTTGTTGAATCAGGATAAAATATTTGAAGATCCAGCCAAGACGACGACAGAGGCAGATCGCTGGCGTTATTTCGGCCAAGGCGACCATGTGAGGTCGTATAGCAAACAGGGTTTTATCGATCGAGTCAACGCAGCAGGATTCACAATTCGGGAATTTGGAGTCGTCCATTTTGGGGAGCAAATTTTCCGCCGTTGCGGATTAACAAGGAAAAGCGTGCTCTATGTTGTCGAGAAACTTGTATAGAATAAATTCTGGCAGCGGAGATGATGCGGGGCGAGCCATTGTTCTCTGTCTTCCAGCTTGGCTATGAGCGATTACCTTTCATACGAAGACATGATGAGCATCCCGGCAAGGGAGGTCAGCGAATCGTCCAAATTGGCATCGAATCCTGTTGTCAGTGTTATGATGACCACATATAACCACGACAAATACATAGCACAGGCCATTGAGGGCGTAGTTATGCAACGATGCGATTTTCCATTTGAATTGTTGATCGGCGAGGATTGCTCCACGGATCGGACGCGGGCAATCTGCCAAACATATCAGAGCCGTTATCCACAGATCCTCCGTATCATCACTACCGACCACAATGTTGGAGCGCACAAGAACTTCTTCCGTCTTTCTGCCCGCGCTCGCGGGCGTTACCTCGCCTTCTGTGAAGGGGACGATTATTGGTGCGACGAGAACAAATTAGAGAAGCAGGTCCGATTGCTTGATAGCCATCCAGATATGAACCTCTGCTTTTCGCGTGCGGGAATATGCCACGGGGATTGTGAGAAGGTGGTTACAGAGTGGTATCCGAGAAGAGAGAAGCACTGCTACGCGATCGAAGACTTTATCTCCGGACGAGTAAGTCCCGCAACATGCACTGTATGCATTAAACGGGAGGTTCTTTCCAGGCTGCCCAGGTTTATGGAGGATGGGCCGCTGGGGGACTGGCCTCTCTTTGTTCAGGCTCTGGTCCGTGGGTATGCAGGATACATTCCGGAGCCGTTGGCGGTTTATCGCCTTCATCCAAATGGATTATGGAGCTCGGTGACTGCCGAAAAGCGCTACGAGGGCTTCAAGGTAAGCAACCGGTTGCTGCGGACACACTTTGGAAGCAGATACGAAAAACACTTTGATACCTCCTTAGCCAGAGCGTATTGTAATTACGCGGAGAGAAGCTGTATGCAAAGTGGAATATACGGAATCTCCGTAGTGATAACAGCCCTAAACCGGAGTCCGGTTCCGCTTTGGCGTGCGGGTCGTGGTTTGATCGTATTCCTCATGCACGTGGGATTCCCCAAAATATATGCCCGTTTACTTGCGGAAAACGTGATTAGACGGATGCAACCATAAAATATAAATATCCCTGTAAATTAATGTTCGCTGTTGCAATACCATTGCTGGCATTTGTCGTGGTGCTTGTCATTGCACTGGTGGTCAGCCACAGGAGGCTGCTTCACCCTTCAGTGCTGTTGTCCGCCGAATACGTTACGATTGCCGTGTTTGGCATTATTTATGTAGTAATGAATGATGCGGGGGCATCCTTTCCGAAAGACGCCGTCTGGAGCACCACATTGCTGGCTTTGCTGATTTCCAGTTCCATTGTCCCAAGTCTCCTAATCAAGAAGCCAAATCTCGATCTGGGATTGATACGCAAGCATGTGGGGAGATGGACATTCGGTCTTGCTGCCATTGTCGGGGCAGCAGGTTTCCTTTCCCTACTGCCCGCATTCATCGCCTCTTTTTCCATTGACGCCTACTCCACCAAGACATTGGGGGAAAGTGCGTTTTTTGCGGGGTCAGCATTTACGATAGTTGGAACTTTCGTTGGTGCGATCTCATGCGTCTTCGGGTTGCTCCTTTTCAGTGATACAAGATTTGAATTGGGTTGGATCGTGAGGTTGGGGCTTCTGGCCGGGTTTCTGAATTATGGAGTCATAATGGAGTGCAATAAGAACCGCGTGGCGATTTCATATTACCTGTTTTATTTTTTGTTTTACATTTGGTTGTTTGGGCATAAGTGGCAGCGTAAGATGAAGGTCTTTTTTCACAGACTTTTGATCTTCACGCTGTCGTTGGCAGCGTTAGCAACCACAGTAATGACCGTCCAACGATTTAGCCGGGCGGACGTGTTGAGTATTTCGATTTTAGATGGCACTTTGGGCTATCTCGGACAACAAGTTTCCACCTTCATCGAGGTCGCGGAGGAGCCGGATGCCCTACAAGGCCATTCTCAAATTGCCTTTCCGATTTACTACTTTTGCGTCACCGGCAACTGGGTTGATGAAGGACAACTTTTATTGGAGCGCAGCAGGGCCGTCGAGTGGACTTTTAGCACTTATGTTGGAGCACTGTTTCTGGCGATGGGGCGGCAGTGGGCAATTGCAACAATCCTGGTCTTGTCGGTGGTCGCCGGAGTTTTCTTCGGCGGGCCGACGACACGTTCTCCAGGGGCTTATGTGGTGGGGATCATGCTGTATTATCAGAGTTTATTTCAGGGAGCTTTTTATTGGATGCAAATCGGTCGCTTTGGCAATGGGTTCATCATTATCATGATCTGCCTGATTGTCACCTTATATTTCAAATGGCCCGGCAGGCGGGGTGTCAGGATCGCGGGGCGTGAATTGCCAAGATGAGATATTTGTGTGAAGTGGTGGCTGTTATGGTTGCGAAAGCAGGGATCTGTTGAGAAGAAGGTGATACCATATAGTGTGGAAAAATGGAAAGTTAGGCTGAACCAAAACAAATTTATGAACAAGCCTGTATTGTCAATAACGGCACGTCCAGGGGAAAATTATCCTGAAGCAAATGCGTTTTATTCTCCTAGGATTAAGTATCCTGAATACACATTTGAATCCCTGGCGGTCAATGATGGTGGAGTGTATGACCAGGTGCGGGAACTTTTCAGACAGGCTGGACTTGATCAAGAACATTACGGTTCGGCAGCTTGGAATCCGCTTGGCCAATGGATTCTGCCAGGGCAAAAGGTATTTGTTTTGTGCAACTTCGTTCAGGAACAGCGCTTGAACCAAGGCAAAGACGAGTTGTCTGCAAAGTGTTCGCACGGATCGGTTTTGCGCGCGCTATGCGATTATGTGCTAATCGCCCTAAAAGGGCACGGTCAGGTTACGTTTGGAAACGCCCCCCTGCAATCAACAAACTGGGAGCGGGTATTACACGAGACAGGAGCCGCGGCGGTGCAACAGTTCTATCAAGAGAGAGGATTACCCGTCCGAGCAATGGATCTACGGATGGAAATCAGGCCGCGCTCCACATTCGGTTACGTTAAAAGTGAAGAACGCCGGGAAGATGGGCAGAATTGGGTTGGAGTTGATCTAGCTGAAGAGAGCCTACTAACGGCATTCGATGAGGACGGCCCGAAGAAGAAGCCGCAGTTTCGCGTCATGGATTACAACCATGGGTTGACCGAGGAGTGCCAGAGCAGTGGGCGGCACCGCTACATCATCTCACGGCAGTTTTTAGAGAGTGATGTGGTCATCAGCCTCCCGAAATTAAAAACACATGAGAAAGTGGGCATTACCTGCGGTTTGAAGGGATTTGTCGGGATCGTTGGTCGAAAAGATTGTCTTGCCCATCATCGGTTCGGGGGACCGGACGAGGGAGGAGATGAATATCCGGGTTCGGTCGCCTTCCGACTGTGGCAGTCCCGGCTGCATGACTCACTGAACTCAATGCGATTCAACAACGTGTTCAAGAGAATCGGCATGGTTTTTGACCGGAACACGACTCGCGTCCTATCGCGGCTGGGTTTTATTTATGGAGGGGCATGGTCTGGCAACGATACCTGCTGGCGTATGGCCTTGGACTTGGCACGAATTGCACATTATGCCGACAGGGAAGGACAAATGCAGAGTTCATTTCAGCGCAAACACCTCTCTCTGATTGATGGAATTATCGCTGGTGAGGGCAAAGGACCGCTGTCGCCGACACCCTGCACTCCCGGTGTCTTGATCTTCGGCGATAATGTCGCCCTTACAGATGTGGCCGCGTGCCGACTAATGGGATTTGATCCGGCACGCATCCCTCTGGTTCGTGAGGCGTTCAATCCAGCTATTTTACATCCTTTAGCAATTGAGGCTTGGCAGGGACGGAATGTAATTTTTAACGGAGTGCCCGGAGTCATCGAGTCACTACGACCGGCGATGGGAAGATCCTTCCGACCAAGTCCCGGATGGAGAGATTTTCTTTTGGGATGAGTCAACGCAAGAAGAGCATATTCATTATGCTGTAGAATTTGTCTTCATATGTCAATAACAAGTAAAAGTATTTGCACTGCACCGGCGACTACCACCCCAGCGGGAATTATCATTTGTGTTAACAGCAGAGGAGCTATACCACAAAGATTGAAAGGGTGGGAGTCATTCGACGTCGAAAAAATTGCAGCAGCCGTTAAGCAACGCGGCTATCCGGTGAGGATTGTCGGTGTCTCCGATCTGTGGAGGCTCAAAGCTGCTGAGCTTCGGGGTGCGGTTGTATATGCAGCCACCTCTATGTTTGGGCAATATCGAGTAGCTTTCGAAGCGGTCGTGCATCGCGCTGAGCAACTTGGTGCGATTACGCTACCTCGCTGGGAGCATTACCTCAGTTACGAAAATAAAGTTTTTGCCGCATCCATAGCAGAAAGCAAAGAGGTCCGCATGCCCGCACACTGCTTAGTTTCCTCGCTTACAGAGGTTAATGAAGCCATGCGATATTGCGGCGTTCCGAACGTCTGGAAACTCCCTTACGGATGCGCCAGCCGCAATGTGCGTCTGGTTCAGGATGATAAGCAAGCCAATCGACTTGCGAGACGTTGGCTTGGTTCTCCAGTGTGGGGTAATGGGGCCAATCCTTCGGTGGCTTCGCGCATATGCAACCGTTTTTTCGGGTTTTACAGCGGTCGAGGAAGCGGGACGATTCTTGTGGAGTCGTTAGTATCATCCCCAGGTTACGACTGGAAAGTCCTGGTTTGGAATGAAAAGGCGAATGCTCTCAAACGCATTAATCGCAAGAACGACTTCCGCGCCAGTGGCTCCGGTGTATTTCTCCGACAGGCTTGCTCGGAACAGGTGCTTGAGCTTGCACACGAATCATGTCGCAAGTTGGGACTGCGCTGGGGGTCTTTCGACATTGTTGAAGGGAAGCATGCGCCAATAGTTGTGGAGTGGCAGGCGGTTCATTTTGGAACTCTTACAAGCGATAAAGCGGATTCGTTCTATCAGCGGACCAGCACTGGATGGAAGGAACAAAATGGCCGTTTGAGTTTAGAAGGTGAGATCGCCGGAGCTCTAATTGATGAACTTGGCGAGGCTGCGACGATCTGAACCGGTGAGATGAGCAGGAGTTTCTACAGAAATTCAATTCCCTCTGGGTAAGCTCCTAATCAAAGACAGCTGTTTTACTGGCGGTCCGGTCTTGCACTTTAACGATGTTTTTGGCCGGAAAAATGATAATCTCATCTTGCCGGACGGGACGGAGGTTCACAGTGCAACGGTAACTCATGCAGTCCGAGCTAAATCGGAGGTGCTGGCATATCAATTCCATCAATACAGCGACCGAATGGAATTGCACCTTGTTGTGCGGATAAACACCATACCTGATGTAATGAAAAAACGCATTGTTGACAGGCTCACTCGGGTTCACCGTGATTTCGATAAATTAAGTTTTAACTCAGTCCCCGATCTTGCCACCACTTCAGCAGGTAAGCGCCGGTGGGTGGTTCGTCATAAAGAATGAGATTCTTATTCAAATGAGGATACTTTTCTATTGTTTCCACGGTGGCGGAGGGGGGTTCTCCAATCTTCGGTTGCTTTTGTCTGAGATGGCTCGAACTTTTCCTGAGGATGAACTTATCCTAGTTGGGCGCGAAGGATTGGACTACGGCAATCTTTCCGACAAGCCGAATGTTCGATTCGTTAAAGTGGCGCGCACTCACGAAGGAGAAGTCGCCCGTTTGCGATCTGGAATGTTTGGGTTGCAGCAAATTGTCAGATCGACACGCCCAGATGTGGTGTGGTCTTTGAACTTAGGCCCTTATTTGCCCGTAAGCGTTCCTTGCGTGTTGAGCGTGCATTATCCAGTCCTAGTGTATGGAAGAGAGGAAACCAGACTACACCCGAAAAACGCTTTTAGTGTGGCGGCGCTACGTTGGTTCTTCCGTCGCTCCCTCGCGTGTGCGGATGGGGTCTTGGTGCAGACTGAGTTGATGGCCGACTGCGTGCGTCGTCTTAAACAAGCTCCCCAGCGCATTGAGATCGTTCCCAAGGCAGTGGAATCTGAAGAAGTTGTTGAAGCGCGACCACTGACCGAAGCAATGATGGCGGTTCTCCGCTGTGGGCCGCTCAGCACGGCCTTTACATTCCTATATGTCAGCACGGCTATTCCGTATAAGAACCACAAAGTTCTTGCGGCCGCACTTCAAGTCCTTGCTTCAAGGCGCATCAAGGCACGGCTCATTGTCACTCTGGATGCCGATCAAGTCACCAAACTCTACGGAGGCGCAGCCGCAAAATTAGTCAAGGAAGGATATTTGGTGCCTGTGGGGTGGGTGCAAAAGGAGTATTTGCGCTCATTCTATGACCTCAGCGACGCCTGCCTAATGCCAAGTCTTATTGAATCACTAAGTTCTTCACATCTTGAAGCGATGTGCTGGGGCAAACCACAAATATGTGCAGATTTAGCTTATGCCCGGGATTTATGTGAAGATGCAGCTTTCTATGTGTGCCCAAAGACAGGAGAGGCATGGGCAAAAGCGATTGAATTGCTGATGCAAGATGCGGAATTGAGGAGGAAGCTAGTTGTTGCGGGAAGGGCGCGCATGAAGGAATTTCCTCCTTCGTGGCGAGACGTAGCGGTTCGCGTGCGGGCCTTTTTGCATGACATTTCAGCGCTGAATAAGTAAGTAAGTTTGGTATTTTAATCTTAGCCTTAGACTTGACAAATTTATGTTTAAGAATAAAACCCTGCTCATCACCGGCGGCACTGGCAGCTTCGGCAATGCCGTTCTGCGCCGGTTCCTGAAAGCCGACACCAGCTGGTCCGTATCTTCTCTCGCGAAGAGAAAAATTGTCTGGCTGGCTCTATCAAATGCTTGTTTGTCCGGTGCGGCAGTTCTACCGCCGACTTCAAAGCTGGAAGCCGAAAACGTCCGATTGTCTGGTTTTAGAAACGCCATCGTAATGATCATCTGAAAATTTATCAAGATGCCGACTCGCGGTTGCCAGTTTCGTATTGGTCGCGCATCGGTTTGCCCCAACCCCCTCTCACTTTCGGGATTAGCTTAACCTCGTATTAATAAACAAATGGAGGCTTGCCAACCTAGCTGCAATATTATAAAGTATCTCCGGGCATAAGCCAATTACCGGTCATGAACAAAAGAAGAGTTGTTATTTATAAGAGCGAGGGCAAACTTGAAGCCGTTGTCAGAACGGCTTTGAAGGAGGTTGGAATCCTTGATGGTCTCAACTCTTCTACACGAGTGGCGATTAAACCCAATTTGACTTACCCGCACTACAAACCTGGTGTTACGACTTCGCCCGCAGTCATCCGGGCGGCGGTCAAGGTGTTAAGCGATTATAGCCCGCATATTACCATTGTGGAAACCGACGGAGGTTACGGTGTGTGGAGCGCCAATGAGGCTTTTGAAGGACACGGCCTGTTTGGAATTGCGAAAGAATTTGGAATCAAAGTCGTGAATTTGTGCGATGGAGAAAAAGAATACATCAGCTTCAAAGCTGGATTGTGGCAGCGCGGCCTGCCTTTGCCCAAACTGCTTTTGCGCGAAACAGATCTGTTTATCACAATGCCGGTTCCAAAGATTCATGCCATGACCCTGGTAAGTCTTGCATACAAGAACCAGTGGGGCTGTATTCCTGACATCATGCGGCTTCGGCGTCATTCCATATTTAACGAAGCCATTGTCGAGATCAACAAAGTGCTGAAGCCCGCAGTCCTCGCAGATGGCACGTATTTCCTGGATCAACACGGGCCGATGGAAGGGGTTCCAATCAAGATGGATTACATTATTGCGGCCACGGACGCGGGCGCGTTTGACCGCTATGTTTCAGAGATGATGGGCATTGACTGGCGGCACGTCCCTCACCTGAGCCGCGCGGCAGCGCAGGGCGAGATGCCAATGGGGCTTGAGGAAATTCAGTATAACATTTCCCCTGCTGCCGCAAAAACCCACACATTCCGCCTCCATAGAGGCCTGCGAGATTGGATTGCTTTTGTAGGGTTTAAAAGCCGGTTTATGACCTGGTTTGGTTATGAATCCTGGTTTGGGAGAGTAGTCTTGCATTCAATTCTCTACGCAATCGCTGGCCCGAACGTGAAACCCAAATCATATGATCCGGGAACGGCAAAACATCCTCCTGCCGCATAGATCGACACTCCTGGCCTGCTTCTGTTTTTTCTTCTGCTTACAATTTAATGAAAAAGAAAATCGTAGTTATCGGAACCGGCTATGTTGGCCTGCCGGCGGCCCTCATGTGGGCCAAGGCCGGGTTGACGGTTGTCGGTGTGGACATCAATGAAAATGTCGTTCGCGCCATCAACGATGGCACGTTAATGCTCAATGAAAAGGAATTGCAGGAACTGTTGGAGGATCCTTCCGTGCGGGCCAATCTCGTTGCCCGCACAACGCCTTGTCCCGGCGATGTTTTTGTCATTGCCGTCCCCACGCCAGTGGATCCGCTGAAGAAGGTCTGCGACATGGGGCCCGTTGAGTCCGCGCTGGAGTCCATCATTCCTCACCTCCGCAAGGGCAACCTTGTCATCCTCGAAAGCACCGTTCCCCCCATGACCTGCCGGCGGGTGGTGCAACGGCTGTTGGAAAAGCACACCAAGTTCAAAGTGCCGCAGGATATTCTTGTGGCTCATTGCCCGGAACGCATACTGCCCGGCGACATCTTCAAGGAAATTGTCCACAATGACCGGCTGATCGGCGGCATGGATGCGCGTTCCACGAAAGCGGCGACGGCAATATATGCCACATTTGTCAAAGGCCAGTTGCATGAGACAGACGATGTCTCGGCCGAGCTGTCCAAGTTGATGGAGAATACCTATCGGGATGTGAACATCGCCCTGGCCAACGAGTTCGCCCAGATTTGCGAACTGCTGGGCGCGAATGTCCGGAAAGTGATCGGTTTTGCCAACAAACATCCGCGCGTTAAAATTCTTAGTCCCGGCATCGGTGTCGGCGGGCATTGCATTCCGATTGACCCTTGGTTTCTCAAAGAAGTGGCACCCTACAACTCCAAGCTCATCACCATGGCGCGGTTTGTCAACGATGAGATGCCGCACCGCATTGCGGAGAAAATCCGGCGCGCGGTCTCGGATTTGCCCAACCCACGCATTGTCGCTTTGGGCGCCACCTACAAAAAGAACTGCGAAGACAAGCGCGAAGCTCCGGCAGGGGAAATCGTCAAACTTCTCAAACAGGACGGCTACAACGTGGCGCACCATGATCCATTGGTGCCAAAGCTGGGTTGTTCTTCCGTCGCCAAAGTTGCCAAGGGTGCCGATTTGATTGTTGTGCTCGTGTGCCATGACTCCATCAAGCGCGAGTTGACCGAAAATCGGGCCGCGGTTGAGCGTGTGATGCGCACCAAACGCATCATATTTTTTGAAGACTAATCCTTTCCATTTCATTCACTTCAAACCAGAAATTAATACTATGCCAAAAAAAAACATACTCGTTACCGGTGGCCTTGGGGCGGTTGGCGCTTATCTCGTCCGGGAGCTTCGCTCCCGCAACCACAACGTGTTCGTGGCGGACATGCGCCACCATCACGACCCGCAATACGCCCGTTGTGATGTCGGTGAGTTTCACCAAGTCGAGCGGCTTTGGACCGGCGGCGGCTGGGCCAATGGATATTCCGCCAAGGGCCGGAAGTTTGATTATGTCTATCATCTTGCCGCCGAGTTTGGCCGTTGGAATGGCGAAGACTACTATGAAAATGTCTGGCGCACCAATGCTGTCGGCGTCAAAAACATTCTGCGGATGCAGGAGCGCGAAGGCTTCAAGGCGGTTTACTTCTCCTCGTCCGAAGTCTATGGCGATTTTGACGGCGTGATGAGCGAGGACGTGATGGACAAGGTTGAGATCAAGCAGATGAACGACTATGCGATGTCCAAGTGGGTCAACGAAATGCAAGTGCAGAACTCGGCAACGCAGTTCGGCACGAAGTCAGTCCGCGTGCGCTTGTTCAATACATACGGCCCCGGCGAGCATTACAGCCCGTATCGTTCGGTCATTTGTATGTTCACCTACCGGTTGCTGCATGATATTCCCATCACCGTTTATCGGGGCTACAAGCGGACCAGCACCTATATCACGGACATGGCCCGCACGCTCTCGAACATTTCCGACGACTTCAAGCCCGGCGAAGTCTATAACATCGGCGGCGAGGATTTTCATTCCATCAAGGAGGCGGCGGAAATTATTCTGCGACTCACGGGCAAAGAGAAGCGCCGCAAGGAACTGATCGTTTACAAGCCGGAGGAAATGCTGACCACGCGCCAAAAGAAAGTGGATTGCACGAAGGCACGGCGCGATCTCAAGCACAAGACCACCGTCACTCTGGAGGAAGGCATCGCGAACACGGTTGCCTGGATGAAGGACGTTTACAAAGTCAGGTGATGTTCTTTCAAAACCCAGTAGCAGCCGACGTAAGGAGGCTCAAATCTCAAGGTAAACGTGCTCAGGCTTCCCTTCCTGCACTCATTCCTCATGCCTAAAAAAGTTCTCGTCCTCTTCGGCACGCGCCCCGAAGTGATCAAACTCGCCCCGGTCGTGCGCGCTTTGCGCCGACACCGGGATGAATTCATCACGCGTGTAGTTTCCAGCGGCCAGCATCGGGAAATGGTGCAGCAGGCGCTCGACGCATTCGCTTTGAAGCCGGATGTGACCCTGGATGCGATGGCATCTGCAAAGTCGTTGGGTCGGCTGACGGCGCGCTTGTTTGATGACCTTGACCAATTATTCGAGGTTGAGAAGCCTGACTGGGTGCTGGTGCAGGGCGATACCACGTCGGCGATGGTGGCGGCGGTGTGTGCCTATTACCGGCGGATCAAGGTCGGGCACGTCGAGGCCGGGTTGCGCACTTACAATCGTTGGTCGCCGTTCCCCGAAGAGGTTAATCGAACCTTCATCGGTCATGTATCGGATCTGCATTTTGCGCCCACCAAAAAGTCAGCAGACAATCTTCGCCGGGCCGGCGTGCCGGAGAAATCCATTCACGTCACCGGCAACACCGTCGTTGACGCGCTGCTCTGGGTGAGCGAAGGGTTGCGGGATATTATGCCCCCGGGATTGCCGGAAAACCTGTCCAACTTCATCCAAGGGAAACGGCTGGTGCTGGTGACCAGCCACCGGCGCGAGTCGTTTGGTGAAGGTCTGGAGAATATCTGCCGTGCATTGCTCGGCACGGTGGATCGCTACCCCGATGCAGTCGTCGTCTATCCCGTTCACTTGAATCCCAATGTCCGGGAGCCGGTGCATCGTCTATTGGGCGGGCATCCACGCATCAAGCTGCTGGAACCGGTGGGCTATTTACCTCTGGTCTGGCTCATGCAGCGGAGCTATTGCATATTTACTGACTCTGGCGGGATTCAGGAAGAAGCGCCCAGCCTGGGCAAACCCGTCCTCATCATGCGTGACACGACCGAACGCCCCGAAGTTGTTGAGGCTGGCTGTGCGCGGCTGGTTGGGGCAGACACCGGACAGATTCTGTCGGGCGCTCGCGACTTGTTTGAAAACCATGAAATTTACTCCGCAATGGCCTCCGTGAAGAACCCCTTTGGGGATGGCCGTGCGGCGGAGCGGATTGCCGACATCCTCCTAACATCATGACCCGCCCGAGGGAATCCCTGCCGCGTTTGTTTTACTTGAATGTTGTGCCGGTTGAGGCGTCATATCATGTGCGCGACAGTTTTGCGGATAGCAGCGCCATCCGCGATGCGCTGGACTGGCAGCCGCTGGCAGACTTTGCCACGGCACTTGCGGAATACGTTACATGGGTTAAAAATGCTTTTCAGCAACTGGCGAATTAATTTCCACCGTGAAAATCGCCGTTCTTTGCGAATATTTTTATCCGGATAACTCCGGGGGCACCCCCACTGACCTGGCGGAACTGACTTGTTATCTCAAACAGCACCACGCTGGAATCGAGATTGATGTTATTACGAGCAGGAATCTTTATCGGCCCAGCAGTGTTAGCGCCAGACTGCTCCCGGAAGAGGTTTGGAATGGGTTGACCATCCACAGGCTGCGAACCCCGAAATCAAACCGGCCATCCATGATTTTACGCTTATTGGCGGGCGGAGTCTTCTCAATGGCGGCACTGTTTTGGATGCTGCGAAAGCCGGCCTACGATCTGGTGTTCATCGTGACCAACCCGCCGGCCAATGCGCTGGCGGCGTGGCTCTACTGGAAGCTTCGCGGAGTCCCTTACATTTATCTCGTCCACGATCTCTACCCGGACATTGCGGTAGCCTTGAGGCGGATTAACGACGCCTCCGTGGTGGCCAGAGTTTTTAGACTTTTGCAGAAGCAATGGTTGACCTCGGCGGCAAGAGTGGTAGCTCTCGGACGATGCATGCGGGATCATCTTCATCGTCGCTATGATGTTTCTCTGGATCGTATTAGGGTCATCTCGAACTGGGCCGACCCGATCGCAACCAATGTTTTACCAAGCGACAATGCGTTTAGGCAGGCCAATGCCTTGGGAGGTTTCGTGGTGATTTATGGCGGAAACTTCAGCCATTATGTGAACTTTGGTCAGATCCTTGGCGCGGCCAAGTTGCTGGAACACGACGATATCTCGTTTGTCCTGGTGGGAGACGGTGTCAGGCGGTCAGAGCTTTTGGCCACGGTTGAGAAGGAGGGACTGAAGAACGTGCGGGTGCTCCCCAAGGTCCCCCGGACGGCCATGAATGAGGTGTTGGCTGCAGCGGACATTTCGCTTATTTCTTTGGATCGGCGGATGATGGGCCTGGGGGTTCCGAGCAAGCTCTACTCAATCATGGCATCAGGGCGACCGGTGTTGGCAATTGTGCCTCCGGGCAGCGAAGTGGCATTGGTTCTCGAAGAAGAGCAGTGTGGTGTGAATGTGGCTGGAGACGATGCCGCAGCCTTGGCCAGAGAGATTAGTCGCCTGAAGCAGAATCCCGATCTGGCCGAGCACATGGGACAGAATGCCCGGTCCGCACTCATGCGACGCTTCACACTGCACCACGCTGCGGAGCAGTTTTACAGACTATTCAACGAAGTGCTGGCAAAGGCTTAACGGTTGAAGCTAGAATAATGCTTCCATACGTCACGGAGTGTCGAATAGAAAAGCCAGCGTAAAATTGAGAATCTCTCTTTTATGACCATGATGCCAAAAAAACCTGGAATGCTGCTGGTAACTGGGATAGCCGGACATTCTGGTAGGTTCTTCGCCGCGCGGTTGGCGCATGAGTCCTACGCCGGGGCCATGCGCTGCGTGCTGCGTCCTGCCAGTAAGGCTGGTTTTCTGGAAAAGACCACGTTGGATTATTCCATCGTTGCCGGCGACCTCACCAACCCGGAGTTTCTTGACGGGATCATGCAGGGCGTTGACACCGTGTTGCACATTGCGGATATAAGGCGTTCAGAAAAAATCGTTGCGGCGGCCATCCGCAACCATGTCCGCTGGGCAATCCTGGTGCATACCACCGGGCGCTATTCAAAATACAAGAGCGCGGCGGAGGAATACATAAAGATCGAGGAGGACATCCTAAAATTACGCGATCAGATCGCGGTTACGGTGCTCCGGCCGACCATGATCTACGGCAGTTCCCGCGACCGGAACATGTATAAATTGGTTGACTATCTTTACCGGCACAAATTTTTCCCGCTCTTCGGCAGCGGGAAGAATCTCATGCAGCCCGTCCTCGCCCAAGATCTCGCCAACGCCTACTACGCCGTGCTTATGAAGCGCGAGATCACGAGCAATCGCGAATATGACCTGTCGGGTAAAGAACCCATCAGCTACCTTGAACTGGTGCGCACGGTCTCGCGTGAACTGGGCAGGAAAAATGTGATTGTGCCGATACCGATGTGGTTGAGCCTCCTGGGAGCCAAAGCCTACAATGCAGTTTCCAGAAAGCCCCAAATCAACGTAGAACAAGTCATGCGCATGAACGAAGACAAGGTGTTCTCCCATGAAGCCGCCTTCCGTGATTTTGGGTATAGTCCCGCAAGCTTTCAGGACGGGATAAGAGGGGAAGTTGCGGAATATCTTGCAGGGAGGCCCAAATTCTAATGGTCGGTGTGTCGCAGCACCACCGGAGCGCCGGCTTGCAGCCGGCTTTTCCCGGTCGGAACGCCCCAAGCCGGTCATAGACCGGCGCTCCACCCGGTCGCCGATGCGATCATGAAAAGCTAAAAAGCTAAAAAGCTGAAAGCAGAAATTGGGACAGCAGAAAGCAGAAATTTAAAGCGGCCCGGTGAAATAGCACGGTGAAGCAGCCTGATGGAAAACAGAACTGATTCCACAGGCCAAGAAGACTTCACGGGCCAAGGAGGGCAAATTGTTATTTGCTTAAAAAATGTAAAATGTGTATTTTACGGTCATGAAAATTGCCGATTCAACCACGGTCGTCCGCCAGTTTCGCCATTATTTGAGCTTGGCCGAGCATGGCGAGAGCATCCGCATCCGCAAGCATGGGCGTTCCGTGGCGCGGCTCGTGCCGGATGCGGATTTCATGTCCGGGAAACAAGCCGCTGATTTGTTCCGCAGTCACAAGGCGGACAAGCTGGACCGGGCGACAGCACTGGACATCGAGACGGAAATCGCCAGGTTGGATCGCGAAGCGGATTATGCGCTGGCTCATTGATTCGGACATCCTGATTGAAGGGGAACGCGGGAATCCCGCCTTCGTGCATTGGCTTGAATCCGTCGAGGAGGTGGCGACAGCGGAGGTTGTGCGCTGCGAATTTCTTTTGGGAGTTCACGCCGTCGCTGACGCCGCCAAACGCCGCCGCGGAGAACAATTCTATGCGGCGCGCGTGGCGAGCCTGGTTTCGCTGGCGAATGATCCGGCGGATTACGAAACGGCGGCGCGCATGGCCGGTGAAGCGCGGCGATCGGGCAAGGGCAGCCCCGGCGTGGTGGATGGCCTGCTGGCGGCCATTGCGCTGCGGACTGGATCCAAAGTAGCGACCCGAAATGTGCGCCATTTTCAGGCCATGGGTTGCGCCTGCGCCAATCCTCTGGAAACTTTTCCCGGCGGGTCGGAATGAAGCGGCTACAGATGGGAATACGGGTATGACTCTTTGCTTATGCCGGTTCTTTTCGTCGTCATTCTAATTGCCGTTGTGAGCTATCTGCTGGGATTTCCGGTGGCTAAAATCCTGGCCCGGTTGGGTGCGGTGGACAAACCGAACTCTCGCTCAAGTCATTCCGTCCCAGTAGTGCGAGGAGGAGGCGTCGCCGTGGTGCTGGCATTACTGGCCGGGATGACTCTTGCCGGAAAAGCGCTTCTGGATGGCTCACCCACCATTATGCTGGCCGTTTTGGGGCTGGCAGCGGTATCGTTTGTTGACGATCTGAAATCGGTTGGCTCGGCCATTCGGTTTGGTTGTCATCTCGCTGCGGCGGTGTTGGCCATAGCCGTGCTCAACCTGGCCCAGGCGACGGTGGGATTTGCACCAGAAGCCTCTTATCCGGCACCTCTGATCCTGACCTGGCCATTGGCGGTCCTATGGATTGCCGGATATACCAACGCGTTCAATTTTATGGACGGGATAAATGGCATTGCCGGCGGCCAGGCGGCCATCACCGGTATCGGCATGGCCCTCCTAGCCGGTCTTGCTGGAGGGCAGTCCAACAGCATGCCAGCCGTATGGAGTCTGGCTCTCGTAGGGGCCACGCTCGGGTTCCTACCACACAACTTCCCGCAAGCCCGGATGTTCATGGGGGATGTTGGCAGCGCGCCGATTGGGTTCCTGCTTGCCGTTCTGACTTTGTGGCTGGCAAAAACTGTCGGTTGGTGGTTGCTGGTTCCGCTGGTGCTGCTCCATGCCAATTTCGTGCTTGATACCGGCATCACGCTGGTCCGGCGAATATGCCGGGGTGAACGCTGGTATGACGCGCACCGGGAACATTTTTATCAACGGCTGATTCGTTCTGGGAAGAGTCACCCCTTCGTTACTGGACTGGAAATGGCCTTGCAGATCGTGGTGCTGGGTTTGATGGTGCTTTATCTCCACGCCAGCCTGCCGATGCGAGTTGGGCTGGCCGCCTTGGTTATTCTGATCTGGCTGGCCTTCTTCGCGTTTTGCGAACGCTCGTTCCGAAGGAGCAACTTTGGAGGAAAAGCTGCCCGGTGAAGTAGCCCGGTGAAGCAGTAAAAAAGACTTCACGGGCCAAGGCGATTTCACGGGCCGGGGAAATGCTGACAAACTGAAACGCTGAAACTTGAAGACAAAAGCTGAAACGCTAAAACGCTAAAAAACTGAAATGAGCCGGTTATCAGAAGAATTGCGAGCGAGAACCAAGCGATTTGCTTCTGCCGTCATCCATCTGTATGTCAAGCTGCCGCGACAGCGCGCGGAAGTGGATGTTCTGGGCCGGCAGTTGTTGCGTTCGGGAACGTCTGTGGCCGCCCACGCGCGTGAAGCGTCGAGAGCGCGTTCCGACAGCGAATTTTGCTCAAAACTGGATGGACTACTCCAAGAAGCCGATGAATCACAGTTATGGCTGGAACTGTTGCGGGATGATTGTGGAATTCGCGGCAAAGAGATTGATCAATTACTCGGAGAAACTGACGAGTTGATGGCTATATTTACCGCGATGGTTTCGAAATTACGAAAAGCCGGGA
>ODAK010000188.1_pt1 | contig 69182 bp, 66 predicted proteins | sample 1539591 | NCBI WGS metagenome assembly ODAK01 (sample SAMEA3539303, study PRJEB22396) | soil metagenome | biome: tundra; feature: field; material: soil | place: USA | collected 2010-05 | depth 0.15 m | reverse complement strand
CCATCGCCACGTGGCAGAGCAGCTGGAGCATGTGGTTCTGGATCAGGTCGCGCAGGGCGCCTGAGGAGTCGTAGTAGTCGGCGCGCGAGCCGATGCCCAGATCCTCCGCGGCGGTGATCTGGACGCTGTCGATGTAGTTGCGATTCCACAGCGGCTCGAACATGCCGTTGGCGAAGCGGAACGCCATCATGTTCTGGACCGTCTCCTTGCCCAGGTAATGGTCGATGCGGAAGATCTGGGTCTCGTCGAAGATGGCGAGCACGTGGCGGTTGAGCTCGCGCGCCTCCCCGAGCGTGGTGCCGAACGGCTTCTCGATGATCACGCGGACCTCGCCGTTCTCGTGCTGGGCGAGCTCGGACTTGCCCAGCTGCTCCACGATCACAGGGAAGAATGCCGGCGCGGTGGAGAGGTAGAAGGCGCGGTTCAGCGGCGCGCCATCCTGGCGCTCGAAGTCGTCGAGTGCCTGGCGCAGCTCGCTGTAGACGGAGTCTTCGTCGAAGGTGCCGGGTACGTACTTGACGTTTTCGAGCAGGCTCCCCAGGACATCCTCGTCAGGAGGGCGGCGCGAGAAGCGGCGGATCGCCTGCTCGCACTCCTCGCGGTAGTCCTCGTTCTCCTTTTCTTTGCGCGAGACGCCAACCAGGTGGAAGCGCTCCGGCAGGGCGCCCTCGTGGGCGAGGTTGTATAGGGCCGGCAGCAGTTTGCGCCGCGCCAGATCGCCCGTTGCGCCGAAGATCACGAGCGTGGTGGGCGCGACGGGCAGGCGCTCGAGGCCGGCGGTCAAGGGGTTCTCGGGCATCGGCTCCCCGGTCGGATGGCCGGCCAGCACAGCCACGCTCAGCGCCCTCCGCGTCGGGATCCGGCTTTCGCCGCCGCGGGCGTGGGGGCGGGCGCGGCCTTGCTCGGCGCGCTCTTGACCGCGTGGCCTCCGAACTGATTGCGAAGCGCCGCGAGCACGCGGTCTGCGAAGTCTCCGTTCCCGCGTGAGCGAAAGCGCGCGTACAACGAAGCAGTGATGACCGGCGTGGGGACGTCCAGCGCGGTGGCGTCCTCGATCGTCCAGCGCCCCTCGCCCGAGTCCTCGGTGTAGCCCTCGATCGCGCCCAGGTCGTTTCCGTCGGCCTCGAACGCGCGGGCTGCGAGCTCGCACAGCCATGAGCGCACGACCGAGCCCTGGCCCCACAGGTGGGCGATCTTCGCGTTGTCGAGCTCGTACTCGCACTTGTCGAACACGTCGAAGCCCTCGGCGTAGGCCTGCATCAGCCCGTACTCCACGCCGTTGTGGACCATCTTCACGTAATGCCCGGCGCCGGAGGGTCCGAATCGCAGCCAGCCGCGCTCTCCGATCGCGGCCAGGCTCTGCTCGTTGGTCTCAGGTGCGAGCACGTCGAGGATCGGCGCCAGGCCCTTGACTGCCCTGGGGGGGCCGCCGACCATCATGCAGTAGCCGACCTCCAGCCCCCAGACACCGCCTGAGACGCCCACGTCGACGTATTCGATCCCGCTGGCTTTGAGCTGCTTGGAGCGAAGCTTGTCGTCCGTCCACTTCGAGTTGCCGCCGTCCACGATCGTGTCCCCGCGGTCGAGCAGCTTCGCCAGCTTGTCCACGGTCTCCTGGGTGGGCGCGCCCGCGGGCACCATGGTCCACACGATCCGTGGCGCCTGCAGCTGCTTGACGAGATCCTTGAGCGAGCTGGCGCCCGAGGCGCCGTTCTTGACCGCCTGCTTGACGGCCTTCTCGTCGAAGTCGAAGGCCACGACCTCGTGCTCGGAGTCGCGGCGAATGCGGTGAACCATGTTCCCGCCCATCTTGCCCAGCCCGACGAAACCGATCTGCGTCACTTTGGCTCCTTGATCATCGCGGTGAGAGCGCGTACGGCGCTCACGGGGTCCTCGCCCTGCAGCCGCACCCGCTCGGCGGGCAGGTTGAGCTCGCGCAGCGTGTTCAGGTCGCCGATCGCCTGGGCGTTCTTGAGCGTGGTGAAGGTGTAGGAAGCGCCCGGTATCTCCACGTCGTCGGGCCCGTCGTGGATCAGCTGCAGGAAGCGACCGGTCTTCGGCCCGCCCTTGTGGAACTGGCCTGTCGAGTGCAGGAAGCGCGGGCCGTAGCCGAACGTGGTGGTTGCCTTCGTGGCTTCGCGGATCGCCACGCGCAGCTCGGCCACGGCCTGGTCGAACTCGGGCGAGGGCTCGCTGTAGGACATGATCGCCACGTACTGCGGCGGCTCGCAGTCGAGCAGCAGCGACCGCAGCGCAGCCTCGTCCGCGTCTGCCACCGCCGGCAGCTCCTGGTTGGCTTGATAGTCGGCGAGCACGCGGTTGGTCGCGTCCTTGGCCTGCTGGACGTTGGGCTGATCGAAGGGGTTGATCTCCAGGCCCCAGCCGGCGACCGCCACGGCCAGCTCCCACAGCAGGAACACGCGCCCGAGATCATCCGGTCCGTGGGTGGGCATCGTGATCAGGGGATGGCCGGCGTCGGCGAGCGCCTGCACTCGTGCGTCGAGGCCGACATCCGGAGCGCCGAGGTCCGGCAGATAGACGAACACACGGTCATCGCCGTATGCCGCCGGGTCGCCCACGGGCTCCTCGGCCACGGGGAGGATGCCCGTGCCGTGCTTCCCGGTGGACTCCGCCACGAGCTGCTCGAGCCACAACCCGAGCCCTGGCAGCGTCTCGGAGATCACGAACGTGAGCTTGTCGCGCCCGTCGCGCGCCATGGCGCTCAGGGCGGCTCCCAGCCACACCGCCGCCGGCAGCCCACCCGAGCCCGAGCCGCCGCCGGAGCCATCGGCGTGCTCGATCAGCTCCGTATCCCATGCGCTCCCGGCGCCCTCCAACAGCGCGAGCACGCGGATCCCTGAAAGCGCACCCGGGACGATCCCGAAGGCGGAGAGCGCGCTGTAGCGCCCGCCGATGTTGGGGTCGCCGGCGAATGTGGCGCGGAAGCCGTGCTCGGTCGCGAGCGCTTCCAGGCCCGAGCCGGGATCGGTGATCGCGACGAAATGGTTGGCCTGGGGGAGGAGCGAGAAGAAGTGCGCGAACAGGGACAGCGGCTCGATCGTGCCCCCGGACTTCGAGGAGACCACGAACAGGGTCCGCTGCAGGTCAACCGCAGCCTCGATCGCACGGATCCTCGCGGCGTCGGTCGAATCCAGAACGTGTAGCCGCGGCCCGTCGTGGCCTGTCGCGAAGGAGCGGCGCAGGACCTCCGGGGCGAGCGAGGAGCCGCCCATCCCCAGCAGGACGATGTCCTCCAGTTCGTCGTCATGGGCCTCGGCGGCGAACAGCTCGATCGCGCCCAGATCGCCGAGCATCCGCTCGGCGATCGTCAGCCAGCCCAGGCGGTTGGCGATCTCCGGTGTGCCCGCCGGCCCCCACAATGTGGCGTCCTCGGCGCGCAGCCGCTCGGCCACATCCGCATCCGTCGCGAGCGCCAGCTTCTCCTCCACCTGCCCTCGAAGCGCTGAGGGGATCCGGGCCTCGACGGTCAGGACGCTGTCGCTCACGCCACGATCGTAGTGACCTGGGCGCTGGTATAGGTTTCACCCCTCCCGCCCGGCAGATCGAGCGGCCCGAAATCGGGCCGCGACAGACCGTGAATGCGCCAAGACGGCGAGATTGCCCCCCGAAAAGAGAGACCGTGAGCCCAGAACAGAATCCGCAGATGCCCGACCGCAACCTGGCGCTCGAGCTGGTGCGCGTGACCGAGGCGGCCGCGCTGGCCACCGCACCACTGGTAGGCAGGGGTGACAAGGAGGCTGCCGACCAGGCCGCCGTGGACGGCATGCGCTACATGCTGCATTCGGTGCAGATGGACGGGGTGGTCGTGATCGGGGAGGGCGAGAAGGACGAGGCGCCGATGCTCTACAACGGCGAGCAGATCGGCGACGGCTCGCCACCGCAGGTGGACATCGCCGTGGATCCGCTCGAGGGCACCACGCTGGCCGCACACGGCATGCCCAGCGCGCTCGCCGTGATCGCGCTGTCGGCCCGCGGCACCATGTTCGACCCGGGCCCCTGCGTGTACATGGAGAAGATGGCCGGAGCGCCAGACATCGCCGATCTGCTCGACCTCGACCGCCCGCTCGGAGAGACCATGCAGCTCGTGGCCAAGCGCCGCAAATGCCCGATCGGCGATGTGATGGTCGTGGTGCTCGATCGGCCTCGCCACGAGGAGGGCATCGCCGCGATCCGCGCCGCCGGCGCCCGCGTGCGCCTGGTTGCCCACGGCGACGTCTCCGCCACGCTGCTGGCCGTGACCGAGCGCTCCCCGGTGGCCCTGCTGTGGGGCATCGGCGGAACGCCCGAGGGCGTGATCTCGGCCGCCGCCGTCAAGTGCATCGGCGGCCAGCTGCTGGGACGGCTGTGGCCCCGCGACGAGCAGGAGCGCAATGCCGCCCGCGAGGCGGGCTATGAGCTCGAGCGGGTGCTCGACCGCGACGATCTCATCGCCGGCGAGGACGTCTTCTTCTCAGCCACCGGCATCACCGACGGCGACGTCCTGCAGGGCGTGCGCTATCCCAGCGCCGGAGGGGCAACCACCGAGTCGCTCGTCACACGCTCGCGCTCGGGCACGATCCGGCGCATCAGGGCCACGCACGACCGCGCCAAGCTCCGCGCGGTCGGCGGTGAGCGCTTCTAGGGCGCTCCGTCACAGAGTCTGCAGGCCGAGGTCATCGGGTGCCTGACCGCGGAGCACGGCCATCAGATGATCCACGTCCCGAAACGCTGCGTCGCGCAGGACCCTGCTGATCTGGTCGTTGATCTTGACGTCACCCATGTCGCGAAAGCTCGCCCGTCGTCCCCCGGCGCCGTGGTGATAGATCACGTCACCGTATATGCCACCCATGAGAAAGTGAAAGTTAACCTCGTTGCTGCGCGCGAGCGGTGCGATCGTGCGGCCGAGGCGGATGAACTCGTAGGTGATCTTCTGGCCGACGTCCTGGTTGAATTCAGCATCCTGCTGGTGCTGCTCGCCGAGGTACTGGATGTCGCGGCCGAAGGACACACCGAGGTCGTGGAGGTCCTGCGTGCCCACGCACAGACCGCTCACGTGTATGAACGGGTGTACGGCCGGCGCCATCTCATCTCTGTACACACCTGTGACAGCGGCGCCCTTTTCACATTCGCCGATCAGGACGTCCAGCCAATCGTCGCGGACCGGGAAGGAATCATTGTCGAGGGTGACGATGTAGTCGAAGTCGGTCGAGACCTTGCCGGCCAGATAGTCCAGTGCGCTTGGGTGGCGCCTTTCCAGCAGGCGACCGAGGTAGGGGCCGGGCATGCGGTTGGCGATGCGACCCATCATCGCCACCACGCCGCTCGGCCACAGCCTCACGCGCTCGAATTTCCGCAGGAGCCTGCGATGGGGCGTGAAATGGGAGTTGTCATAGGCGAACACCTGGTAGTCCCATCCCTTTGAGTGGCGGGCCACCTGGCGCAGGCAAAGATCTATCCAAGGGTATTGCAGCGCTTCGGCCGCTCGTTGGCGACCGAGGGGTCCTCGTCGCGCGAACCCGTTGACGAGGAGGATCGCGACGCGCGGGCGTGGCCCCGGTGTGACCTCGCCCTCGTCCATGGGGTCATCGTAACGACTCAACTGAAGCCTGGAACGCCAAGTCTGAAAGTGTCATCTGAAACCAGGCAGGTCAACGGGCTCTGGGGGAGGCCTATATAGTCAACCCGCATGTCCCTCGGCACATTTCGCGGCACCGTCGCCAGCCGCCTTGCACTCTTTGGTCGCTGGCCGATCTCTGCCGCCCTGATGCGGCCCTCGCTGCTCACGCCGGTGACATCCGTTCCCTCCGAGCGTCTGCTCGACACCGCGCTGCGGGCCGTCGAGGCGGCGAGATCGGTGAGCCTCGAGGAGCTCACGACGCGCAGCCGGGGCCGCGGGCCGGCCGACCCTGGGCCGGCGGGCGCCGCCGGGCAGAGTCCGCCTCGCGGGCGCTCGGCGCTCGCGCGGTTGCGCGGACGCGAAGGCCTGCATTCCCCTCCGAGGCGCCCAGGGATCTGGCCCGGTGAGCACTACAGGCTGCTGAGCGCGCTCGTCGCGTTGCTCGCTCCTAAGACGGTCCTCGAGCTCGGCACCGCCACCGGCATGTCCGCCCTCACCATGAAGAGCGCGCTGCCCGAGGACGGCAAGATCGTGACCTTCGATGTGGTGCCTTGGAATCGGTATCCAGGCGCGCTGCTGAGAGCCGAGGACTTCACCGACGGCAGGCTCGAGCAGCGCCTGGAGGACCTCTCCACGCCCGCCGGCTGGCAGGCCAATGCGGAGCTGCTCAGGAGCGCCGACTTCATCCTCGTCGACGCAGCCCACACCGGTGTGCAGGAGCGAGGCTTCGTGCGTGGCTTCGAGCAGATCGGGCTCGCCAACGGTCCGATCGTCATGTTCGATGACATCCGCCTGTGGGGGATGCTCTCGTTCTGGCAGGAGATCGAGCGTCCCAAGCTCGATCTCACCTCCTTCGGTCACTGGAGCGGGACCGGCCTCGTCGACTACGCGTGAGGCTCACGCCGCGAGCCGCCCCACGCGCGACTCGGCCAGGTCCAGGCGAGCCAGCGAGCGCAGGAATCCGTAGGTGACGACCACGTGGATGCGTGACTGGGTGGCGTTGTAGACGCGGCGACTGAGCCGCGAGGAGATCGACGGATAGAAGTTGGCCACCTCGACCTCCACGTGCAGGCGGGCATGGCCCGCGGTCTCGCTGGGGCTTCTGCGCACGGTGATCTGCAGGTATCCGCTGCCCCCACGACCGCGTCTGGAGACCAGCAGCCCGCGCGCGATTCGCCAGCGCACCAGGCCGTGGGAGGCGTCCATCTCGTATTCGGGCGCCTGGAAGGTGAGCAGGCGCATGGGTGGAGCGATCAGGACCACAGAGCGCTCGCCCTCGGTGTAGCGAACGCGGATGAGCCCCAGCGTCACCCGCGTCAGAAAGCGCCAGTAGGTGCGCGCCAGGCGCTCCAGGTGGGCGGGCGTCCAGATCTCTCTCAGCGCGGACTCCTCGATCAGCAGGTCGGCCTTCTGCACCGAGCGCACCGCTTCGGTCGCGGGATCGAGCGTCGTCGCATCCTCGAGCTCGACGATCCTCACCAGCTCCGGATCGCCTCCGCGCGGGCGCCGATTCAGGAACAGCCAGCTCGCCAGAGCCCACACGAGCACGACGCCGGCCGCGACGGCGATCCACGCTAGCGTCATGTCGGGCCCGGCCGGTTCACCGGCTTCAGGCTATCCCGCGGGGGCGCCGGGTCGATCGCGTCCCCCATTGCTGATATTCAACGTGTGTGTCCGAAGAGCCCGTCCCGCGCCTCCCCGCTCGCGCCCGTCCCGTCGCCGAGCTGCGCCTGGATGGGCTCGTGGAGCGAGCCGATGAGCTGGCGCAGCGCTGGGCGGTGGCGCTCGTGCTCGCTCGCCCGCTCGACGCCATCGGCGGTGTCCCGCTCGAGGACATCGGGCACGAGGGTCCCGCGCTGTGCGCGCAGACCCTGCGCGCGCTGCAGTCCGACGCCGAGCTCGACCGCCTGACGGGAGCAGGCGCGGCCACAGGCCGCGAGCAGTCGGCTCCAGCTCGCCGCCTCGGCGCGATCGCGGGCGCTGCTGATGCCGTCGGCGCGATCGCGGCCGTCGAGGCGTTGCGCGGTGTGCTCTGGGAGGGGCTGCTCGAGGAGGTCCGCATGCCGGCTGGCGGGCGCTCGGCCTCGCGCCAGCTCGGCGACCTCTCCGATCGCCTGGCCCATGTCTGCGCCTGTGCTCTGGCCGCGAGCCTCGCGGCGCGCCGGCTGCCCACGACGCCCCCTGAGCACACAGGGAGGGAGGCCGTCGCGGCGTCGTTCCTCGAGCAGGGCGCTCCCAGCTTCGGCGCCGAGCAGGCCGTGCGCTCGCCGGTGCTCATCATCGACGAGCATGCCGGCGATGTGGCGCCGACGCCAGCACATGCGGCGGCGCGAGAGAGCGAGCGCCCCAAGGTCGACGAGCACGAGCTGCGGACGCCTGCCCTTGCCGTGCCAGAGCGCCCGCTCTCCTGGGATGAGTCTCCGCCCGTGCCGCCCGCGACGCGGGGCGCCGAAATCGAGATTCGCGACGAACGTGGCGAGGAGGGGCCGACGGCATGGATCGTCTCGATCGGTAGCCAGCTCGAGCGCTATCGGCAGGACGGAGTTGCCTTTGCCGTGTTGCTCGTCGAGCCGGTGGAGATCGATCGGCTGCGTCGCGTGGAGTCCCCGGCCGAGCTTGAGCGGGTGACCGGCGAGCTGGAGGAGGCTCTCCAAGCCGCCTGGCCCGGTTCGCTGACGCGTCAGCGTGCAGGCCGGTACTGGCTGCTCGCGACCGCTGCCAACGGGCGACGTGCGCGCGATCTGGCCGGGCGCCTGCGCGAGGACGTGGCACGCGGTGTGATGTATCGCAGCGCGCCGCTGGCCCTGGCTGTGGGGAGCGCCTCGTGTCCCGAGGACGGGGAGGAGGCGTCGGTCCTCGCCGCGCACGCCGATGTCGGTCTGTACGCGGCTCGCTCGGCCGCGCGCGGGAATGCGCCCACCACCATCGACGAGCACGCCCAGCCCTAGCTGGAGGCCCGAGGAGCTCGCTCAGCCCGCGAGGGAGCCGCCGGCGAGCACGGAGCTCGGCGCGGCTGGGGGAAGGCCGAGCGCAGGTGTGTTGGGCGCGCTGCCCACCACGCGGGTGCCGATGCGGACGGTCTCTGTGATGCCGAGCGCCTGCGCTGCCCCGGAGGTCAGGTCCCAGTCGGCGCCGATGTGGCTATAGGGCCCACGGTCGAGCACGGGGACGGTGAGCGCATGGCCGGCATACGAGACCTTGACGAGCGTGCCGCACGGGAGCGTGCGGTTGGCGACGCCCACCACGCCCGGCGTGAGCGTCTGCCCGCAGGCGGTCTGCTTGCCGTAGAAGCCGGGGCCGAACCACGTGGCTATTCCGGTCGTGTGCACCTTGGTGGCAGTCGCCGGCTGGGGAGCCGTGGAGCCCGTCGTCGGGGCGGCGGCGCCGCCCGCGGAGGCCCCGAGCGCGCTGCCCGCCGGGAGCGCGGCGCTCGCCATCAGGGCGAGCAGCATCGTAGTTGTGGTGAAGTTCAGTCGCATCGTTTCCGACGCCTACGGGGTGAGCTGACGGGCTCGCGCGGCACCAGAGTGCGGCGCTACGGTCCTGCCGGACCGATTCGCCCCGGCGGATCACTTCGATCCGCATTGGGTCCCCCGTCCGCCGTGACCAGGGCCACAGCGGTTCGGCGTGGGCCGCAGTATACAGATCGGCCGGAGAGGGACTCAGGAGAGGGGCAGACGCCCCAGGAGATCCTTGAGCAGGCGCTCGCCGCTCGACACTCCGGCCTTGGCCAGCTCGCTCACGATCTCGGCGGCCGTGGCCATCAGCTCGGTGCTCCCAGGCGGCTGCACCGGTCCGCTCGCACGATCCATGTCCGACTCGAAGCCCTGTCTCGGCACCGACTCATCGACACGAGGGGCTACCCGCCTGGGAGGCTTGGGCGGGGTGGCCCTGGCGCTCTTGGCCGTTTTCACGAGCGGGGTTCGGGTCGCGCCCGTCCTGAGAGGCTGCTGGTCGGGCTTCGCCGCTGCCGGCGCCCCGCCTGGCGCTTTCGCCTTTGCCTTCGCTGTCGTCGCACGTGCCGGCGGGCTCGGCGGGGAAGAGGCCGGCTTGGTCCTCGCTTTCGCTTTCTGGGCCGGGCGCGTGCTGGTCGCTCCCGCAGCAGCCGTGGCCTTGCGCGCGGCCGTCCTGCGCGCACTCGATCTCTGCGGGCGCGTATGCGGGAGATTCGACAGGACGCCCAGGTCCGCGTCGGGCGAGCTCGGTCGACCGTTGCTCTCGTTTGGCGCGCTCATCCGCACATCATTGCTTAAGGCGCACGTTGCAAGCAGATCGAGGCGAGTGTTGCAAGCGCATCGCCAAATCGGGCGGATCTCAGCGACGACCCGTTAGCATGGGACCCCTGAGAGCCCATTTTCAGTTGTAACGTCGGCAGGGCTGCGGCCGTATGTGCGACGGAGGAGTTGTAAGCCATAATCTCGCGGGGCCCGAAGCTCGCCATCGGGCTCTCGACCGACCGAAGAAATGGAACCACGTATGTCAGTAGTCGAGCTTCAGGAGCTGGATGAGGTCAAGGGCCTGGTTGCCAAGGGGCAGCAGGTGGGCGTTCTCTCCTACGCGGAGATCACCAAGGCGGTTTCCGAGCTCGACTTGGACGAGTCCGACGTCGAAGAGCTCCACGGCTTCTTCGAGCGCTCGGAGATCGAGCTCGTAGAGGAGATCGACCCCGCGATCGCCGCCGCCTCGCCGGTGGAGCGCGCTCCCGACAAGCGCGGCCGGCGCAAAGCCAAAACGGCGCTCGACCTCAAGCCGGACATGACCACCGACTCGCTGCAGCTGTTCCTCAAGGACATCGGCAAGGTCCGCCTGCTGACCGCCCAGGAGGAGGTCGATCTGGCCAAGCGCATCGAGCGCGGCGACCTCGACGCCAAGCAGAAGATGGTCGAGTCCAACCTGCGCCTGGTCGTCTCGATCGCGAAGAACTACCGCAACCAGGGCCTGCCGTTCCTCGACCTGATCCAGGAGGGCACGCTCGGTCTCGTGCGCGCGGCGGAGAAGTTCGACTATCGCAAGGGCTTCAAGTTCTCGACCTACGCCACCTGGTGGATCCGCCAGGCGATCGCCCGCGCGCTCGCCGACAAGGCGCGCACGATCCGCATCCCCGTGCACGTGGTCGAGAAGCTCAACAAGATCGGGCGCGCCGAGCGCAAGCTCGTGACCGAGCTCGGCCGCGAGCCCACCGCTGACGAGATCGCCGAGGTCACGGGCATCGATCCCGAGGAGGTCGACTCGATCAAGCGCTCCGCCCAGGCGCCCGTGTCGCTCGAGAAGCCCGTGGGCGACGAGGAGGAGTCGGAGTTCGGCCAGTTCATCGCCGACGAGCGCGCCGAGTCCCCATATGAGCGCGCCGCCGAGATCCTCACCAAGGAGGCCCTGCGCGAGGCACTCGAGAACCTCTCCTACCGCGAACGCCGCGTGCTCGAGCTGCGCTACGGGCTCGGTGGCGAGCACCCCCGTACGCTCGACGAGGTAGGGCGGACGTTCAACGTCACCCGCGAGCGCATCCGCCAGATCGAGAACCAGTCGCTCAAGAAGCTGCAGTCGCTGGCAGAGGCGCAGAAGCTCCGCGACGTCGCATAGGCGGGCGTCCAACCCGCGGGCCGGCGCTCAAGCCCGCGCGCCGGGCTGCCGATCAGATGGGCATGTTCGATGTCAAGGCTGCCCTGAATGAGCTCGTCGACAAGGAGGGCTCGGATCTCCACCTGAAGGTCGGCTCCGCGCCGCTGTACCGGGTCAACGGCGATCTCACGCTCGACTCGAGCGCTGCTGCGCTCTCGCGCGAGGAGACCGAAGACGCGCTGCGGACGCTGCTCAGCGACGAGACCAAGCTCGAGGAGTTCGCTCAGGAGCACGAGGTCGACTTCTCCTTCGAAATCCCCGACGTGGCGCGCTTCAGGATCAACGCCTTCCAGCAGCGCGGGCTGACATCGCTGGTATGCCGCGCGATTCCCCATCGCATCAGCACGATCGAAGAGCTCTCGCTGCCGACGGTGGTGCGGGAACTGGCCGAGGAGGAGCGCGGGATCGTGCTGCTCACGGGAACCACCGGCTCGGGAAAGTCAACGACGCTTGCGGCCATGATCGACCACATGAACCACACGATGAGCAAGCACATCGTCACGATCGAGGACCCGATCGAGTTCGTGCACACGGACAAGCGCTCCGCCATCAACCAGCGTGAGGTCGGCATGGACACCGCCTCCTTCAAGCGCGCCCTGCGCCGGGTTCTGCGTCAGGACCCCGACGTGATCCTCGTCGGTGAGATGCGCGACGAGGAGACCGTGCAGACGGCGCTCTCGGCCGCCGAGACCGGGCATCTCGTGCTGTCCACGATCCACACCGTGGATGCCACCGAGTCGATCAACCGCATGCTCGACTTCTTCCCGCCCCACCAGCACGGGCAGGCACGCAGCATGATCGCGGGCACGATCAAGGGCGTGATCTCCCAGCGTCTGGTGCCGGGCGCGGACGGTGGCCGCGTGGCTGTCTGCGAGATCCTGCGGATGACCGGGCGGGTACGGGACATGATCATGGATCCCTCCCAGACCGGCAAGCTCGTCGAGGTCATCACCAGCGGCGGCTACTACGGGATGCAGACCTTCGACCAGGCGCTCTACGGGCACGTCAAGGCCGGCCGCGTCACCTTCGAGGACGCCATGCGCGTGGCCTCGAGCCCGCACGACTTCAAGCTGCTGATGCAGGCGGAGGGGCGCCGCGGAACCACGATGGAGGATGTGGCCGCGGCCGAGGCAAATCGCGAGGTGCAGTCCCAACCGCCCTCGCTCAGCGCTGCCTAGACCATCTAGTCAGACCCCGGTCCTCCGGCCGAGCTCTCGAGGACTTTCTCGGCGACCCGCAACAGGCCGAGCCCGATCCACGGCTGCTGGTTGCAACGCACGCGGACCCCGGCGCCTGCGGGCGTGATGACTTCGACGATGGTCACGACGTTGCCGATCTCGTAGTTGTCGCCGAAGTCGGTTTCGATCGCATCCATCTGGGCCGCCACTTCTTCGCCGAGCTTGCTTCTCGGGTCGCTTCCTGGATCTGCCATGCCGACCCCTTTTCTCGAGTTGCCGAACCGGAGGATCATGTCATTGGCCAGGCGCTTCGTGGCCATCCGTCTCCGACCGAGCCCACGGTACGGTTGGGCTGGGAGGCCTACGCCCGGGTCGCCTGTTCGCCGGCGAGCCGATGCCCAGGTACTTCAGTTGGTAAAGTAACGCTAGAAATGGCGATGGATGAGACGTGTCCCGTATGTATGACCGCACAGATCGTATGCGGGAAGTGGACGCTGCTGCTCGTCCGGGATCTAGCCGAGGGCCATTCGCGCTTCTGTGAGCTGGAACGCTCGCTGTCGGGCATCAGCCCGCGCACCCTGTCGCTGCGCCTGCGGGCGCTCGAGGAGGAGGGAATCGTCGAGCGCCACACCTTCCCAGAGGTGCCTCCGCGGGTCGAGTATGCGCTGACCGAGAAGGGCCGCGCGCTGCTGCCGATCATCGACGACATGCGCGCATACGGCGAAGACTGGCTCGCCGAGGAGTGCGCAGAGCGCTCCGACGCGCCCGCCCTCGCGGTCGCCTAGGGCCGCCGCGCGCGCCGATGGCCGGCGCCCGTCGCTGATACCCTCTCGCGCCCACGCGTCGGGGGCAAGGGGCAGCAGAGCCGGTGAGAGACTTGGCAGATCCAATATCGCGCAATCGGCGCCGCCTGCGATGGTTGGCAAGGCTCCTGTCGCACCCCACGCGCATACCGCGCAGGCTACGAGCGCGCCGGCGCGGCTCAGAGCGAGCGCAGCTGCTGGCGCGCCTGCCCAAGAACGGCGTGGTGGCCGAGGTCGGCACCTGGCGCGGTGACTTCGCTGCCGTGATCCTCAACAGCTCGCGGCCCGCGAGGCTGTATCTCATCGACCCGTGGGAGCATCGCTCGGAGGAGAAGTACCAGCAGGCCAGCTATGGGGGACGCAGGGAGGGCCAGCAGGAGATGGATGCGATCCATGACGGCGTCCTCGAGCGCTTCTCCTCGGAGATCGAGAGCGGCCGGGTCGTGATCCGGCGAGCCCGCTCGCTCGAGGCGGCCGGGTCGCTGTCACCGGAGAGCCTCGACTGGGTCTACATCGACGCTGACCACTCCTACGAGGGGGTCAGGGACGATCTCGAATCGTATTTTCCGTTGGTCAAGCCCGGCGGCTTTCTCGCGGGGGACGACTATGGCCATGTCGGCAGCTGGTTCGGCGAAGGCGTGACCCGCGCCGTGGACGAGTTCTCCGGCCGGTGCGCCGAGTTGACGATCATCGGCACGCAGTTTCTGCTGCGCAAGCATTAGGGCCATCCGCGTCGTACGAGCGCCGCTCTGCGGTCGCCCGCGGCTGCAAGACGGGGTGCGCCGGGCAGGAGCAGGAGAGGGGGCCGCGAAGTGAGCGCACCATGCGTTCACTCCAGTTGCAGGCGGCTCTCACCGACTACCTCGAGATGGCCGCCGCCCACCTCCACGCCGAGGTCGAGGCGGGAGCAGAGGTTCCGTTCGAGCTCGAGCAGCAGCGCGGCCGGCGGCGATCGGGCAGCGCGCCGCTGTACTGCTACCGGCCCCTGACCGACGAGTTCATCGCTGCGCGGATGAACGACCTGGAGCGTCTGCCCGGCTACGGCCAGGCCGCCAGGCTGCTCGCCGACTTCGAGGGCCTCGGTCGCTACGTGGCCAGCATGGGCACCGAGATCGCACAGGCGGGCGGGCGTGCAGGCGTGCGCGCAGCCATCGCTGCGTTGCTCGGTGAGGTGTTTGCCGAGCAGACCGACTTCCAGCTGCAGCCCGAGCGCCTGCGCGCTGCCCTCGAGCGCCTGGAGGGCTCGGCGCTCGCCAGCACGAGCGAGGTGACGCTCGTGGCCACGCTGCACGGGCTGACGATCACCTCCGCCGAGCTGTCGCTCACCCGCGGTCTCACGATCGCCCAGCCCCATGCGCTCGACGGGCTGCCCCAAGGCGCCCTCACGAGCGCAGCCCAGGACCACCTGGTGGTGGTCCTGGCGGTCGAGGATGATGAGCCGCGCGAGGCGCTGGCTCACGGCCACGAGGTGCTGCGCGACCTGCTGCGTGCGCTGCGCCTGTTCGGCGACGGACGCGTCACGCTCGGCGCGCTCGCCTGGGCACGCATCGGAAGCGGGTCCTGGAGTCCGCTGGCCCTGGGCGCCGGGGGGCGCCCGCACGGGATGCTCGTGGTGACGGCCGAGCAGGAGGACGAGCTGCGGGCCTTCTGCAACCTCGTCTCGCGCCGCGCGCCCCATGGCAACGAGCTCGCGTGGGCACTACGGCGCTTCGAGCTGGGTTGCGAGCGCGCCAGTCCCTACGAGGCGCTGAGCGACCATCTGCTTGCGCTGCGAGCGCTGCTCGAGCCCGAGGGCCCCGCGAGTGGTCTGCTCGCCGGACGCCTGGCAGCGCTGTGTGCCATGCCCGAGCGGCGCTTGGAGCTGACCGAGCGCGCGATCCAGGCGATCGCCCTCGAGCACGACGTGATAGCTGGAAGCGCTGTGGAGCACGCCGGCGCGGAGAGCCTCGCCACCGACGTCGCAAACCACCTGCGGGCGTTGCTGCGTGACGTCGTGTGCGGGCACCTCGCATCCGATCTGATCGGCCTGGCCGACGAGATCCTGCTGGAGTCCGCACCCGCACCCGCACCCGCACCCGCACCCGCACCCGCACCCGCACCCGCACCCGCGCTGGACGAGCACCACTCAGGCGAAGAGATATTCGGCGATCCTGGCCAGGCTCAGGAGATCCTGGATGTCTTCATCTAGGTGGGGGACCAGGATCGGGTGCTGCCCCTCGCGTGCTCCCGACAGCTCGGCGATCGTCTCCTCGTCGCGACGCATCAACACGTCGAAGTCGGCCAGGTTGCCCGCCACACGTGACGCCAGCGCGCGCCCGAGCCCGTCCGTGAGCATCTCGGTGACCTCCTCCACGGAGTGACCCTGCAGGCCGTCTCGATGCACGCGGTTGACGATCAGCTCGCCCGGAGACATGCCGGCCTCGCCGAGCCTCTGCTTGAGGTATGACGCCTCGCGCGCCGGCTCTGCCTCGGGTGAGGTGACGATCAGGAAGGTCGTGTCCGGCGAGCGCAGCAACTCGGCCACGCCCGCCGTTCGCTCGCCGAAGCCCTCGATCACTCCCGACAGGGAGCGAAAGAAGCGCGAGAGCTCGCTCAGCATGTCGACGCCGGTGACGCGCGCGAAGATCGCGAACACCAACGCGGTGCCGCGACCGAACAGCCGCGCCGTCAACCCGCCCGGCGCCAGGAACACCTGCAGCGCTCGGCCGTGAAGGAAGCCCAACAGGCGGTTGGGGGCGTCGAGGAAGTCGAGCGCGTTGCGCGACGGCGGCGTGTCGAGCACGATCACGTCGAAATCGTGCTCCTCGTAGAGCTCATAGAGCTTGGCGATCGCGCTGAGCTCGTGCGAGCCGGCGACCGCGGTCGAGAGCTCCCGGTAGACGGGGTTGGCGAGGATCTCCTCACGCGCACGCTCGTCCGGGGCAAGACGGGCCACGATCTCGTCGAACGTGCGCTTGGCATCGAGCATCATCGCCCACAGCTCGCCCTTTACCTCGACACCCGCCGCCGCGAACGCCTGCGGGTCGATCCGGCTCGGCTCGCCTGAGAGCTCCTGTAGGCCGAGCGCAGTCGCCAGGCGCTTGGCCGGGTCGATCGTCACCACCGCCACCTTCTGTCCCCGCAGGGCCAGGCCGAGGGCGAGCGCCGCCGAGGTGGTCGTCTTGCCGACGCCGCCCGCGCCCACGCACACGAGCACGCGCTTGCCCCGCAGTCGCGTGGCGAGGGTCGCAGGGCGCTTGGCCTGAGCTTTCGTCATCTCGCGATCCTAGTTCCCATGCAGGAATCCACCCTCGCCATGCGAATACCGAGCGGACGGCTTTCCATCAATCGAGCATCGGAGCCACCGTGGAAGGAAAGGCCAAGGTCATCGCGTTCGCCAACCAGAAGGGCGGGGTGGCAAAGACGACGACCACGCTGAACCTCGCCGCCGCCTTCGCGGAGGAGGGTCATCGCGTGCTGTGCGTGGACATGGATCCCCAGGGCAACCTGACCATGTCGCAGGGCATCGACCCGGACACGCTGGACAAATCCATGTATGACGTGCTCGTGCACAAGGTCTCGATCCGCGAGGTGGTGCGCAAGCGCGAGATCGACGTGGCGTGCGCGTCGATCGACCTCGCCGGCGCCGAGATCGCGATGTCGACGATGATCGGTCGCGAGCGCTCTCTGCAGAAGGCCTTCGAGCCGATCCTCGAGGACTACGACTTCATCTGCATCGACACGCCGCCGAGCCTCGGGCTGCTCACCATCAACGCGCTCACGGCCGCCGACAAGGTGATCGTCCCCGTTCAGTGCGAGTATCTGTCGATGCGTGGTCTCATCCAGCTGCAGAACACGCTCGCGATGATCCGCGAGAACCTCAATCCCGGCGTCGACATCGAGGGTATCCTCCCGACGTTGGTGGACTCGCGCACGATCCACGCCAAGGAGGCCATCGAGATCCTCGAGGAAAACTTCGGCGACCGCGTGTTCGCCTCACGTATCCGCAAGACGGTCCGCTTCGCAGAGGCTCCGGTGAAGGGCATGTCGGTCCTCAAGTACGAGCCGGACGGTGTTGCTGCCCAGTCCTACCGGCAACTCGCGCAGGAGGTTCTCACCAATGGCCAATCCTAAGCGCGCGAGCATGCGCGAAGGGCCCCTCGCGGCGCTCTTCCGCAAGACCGAAGAGGGTGAGCAGCCCGAGGCCGGCCAGCCTGCAGCCGAGCAGCCGCCGGTCGAGACGGCCGGGGCGTGGCAGCCGAGCGAGTCCCCGCAGGCGCCTGCGGCCGCCCATCCCCGTGAGAGCGGGCTTCCCCACCCGGCCCTCCAAGCCTCGCCCCAGGAGGCCCGCGAGGACGTTCACGTGCCATCGCCGCAGGAGCGCCTGCGCCATGCCTTCTCATCGGAGATACCCGAGAATGTCCTCGAGCGCTCCACACGCCGTCACGCCGTCGAGGAGTATGCGCGTGAACCCGCGCCGGCGGTCGCTCCCGAGAGCATCGGGCAGCCGATCATCCGCGTGGTCGGAGTGGGCGGCGCCGGGGTCAACGCCGTCAACCGCATGGTCGAGGCCGAGGTGGCGGGCATCGAGTTCCTCGCCGTGAACACCGACCTGCAGTCGCTGCAGCAGTCCACCGCCGACCTCACGCTGCACATCGGGGCCGAGCTGACGCGCGGGCTGGGCTCGGGCTCGGACGCCAACGTCGGCCGCCAGGCGGCGATGGAGGATTACGACCGCATGAAGGCCCTGCTGAAGGGCTCGGACATGGTCTTCATCGCGGCCGGAGCCGGCGGCGGCACCGGCACGGGCGCGGCCCCCGTGGTCGCGCGGATCGCCCGGGAAGTCGGCGCGCTCACGGTGGCGATCGTGACCAAGCCCTTCGGATTCGAGGGCACCCGCAGGCGCGAGCAGGCCGAGCATGGCGTCGGTGCGCTGGCCGACGAGGTGGACACGCTGATCGTGGTGCCCAACGACCGGCTGCTCGGCGTCCTGGACAAGCAGACCGCCATGGTCGAGGCCTTCCGCGTGGCCGACGACGTGCTGCGCCAGGGCGTGCAGGGGATCTCCGACCTCGTGACCCTCCCGGGCCTCATCAACCTCGACTTCGCCGACGTGCGCACGATCATGAGCCAGGCGGGCAACGCGCTGCTGGGCATCGGCATGGGCGTGGGCGAGAACCGCGCCACCGAGGCGGCCCTTCAGGCGGTCTCCTCGCCCCTGCTCGAAACCTCGATGGAGGGCGCGCGCTCGATCCTGCTCTCGATCACCGGCGGCACGAACCTCTCCCTGTGGGAGGTCAACGAGGCCGCCAAGTCGGTTGCCGAGGCCGCCCATCCCGACGCCAACATCATCTTCGGGGCCATGGTCGACGAGAACCTCGACGACCAGGTGTGGGTGACTGTCGTGGCCACCGGCTACGGCGACGAGGGCCGACGCAAGAGCCTCGGCCGCCTGAAAGAGCCAGCCGCTGCTGGCGAGGTGAAGGTCCAGCGCGCCGCACCCGCACGGCCCAGTCGCGATCGTCGCGGCGGCCTCTCGGTGGATGAACTAGAAGTACCCGAGTTCCTCCCCAACTTCTGATCTGAGGCACGTCAGCGCTTCGCCTGTGGTATCGCTCTGCAATGGGCGAAGCTGAAAAGGGCGTTGTTGCGGCCGGTCATCCGCTGACTGCGGAGGCGGGGGCGAGGGTGCTGCGCGAAGGGGGCAACGCGGTGGATGCGGCCGTGGCCGCGATGCTGACATCGTTCGTGAGCGAGTCGCTGCTGACGGGGCTCGGCGCGGGCGGCTACATGCTGGTGGCCGGCGGGGACACGGAGCCGGCGCTCCTGGACTTCTTCGTGCAGGCGCCCACTCGCCTCGGGGACGGCTCGGAGGCCGAGCTGCAGGGCGTCGATGTCTCCTTCGGCGACGCTGCCCAGGTCTTCCACATCGGCCCCGCCTCCTGCGGGGTCTACGGAACGCCGGCCGGTGTTTGTGGAGCGGTGCGCCGATGGGGCACGCTGCCGCTCGAGGAGCTCGCGGCGCCGGCTGCTCGCTTGGCCGAGGAGGGCGTGGTCCTCAATGCCGGCCAGGCCTACGTGGCCGAGATTCTCGCCGAGCTGCTCACCTCCACGCCGGAGTGCGCAGCCCTGTGGGCGCCCGGCGGACGCGTCCTGCGCGAGGGGGAGATCCTGCACAACCCCGAGCTCGGCAACTCGCTGATGCGCCTGGCCAGGGAGGGAGCCGAGCCCTTCTACCGCGGCGACATTGCGCTGGCGGTGTGCGACTGGCTGGGGGGCACGGGCGGATCGCTCAGCAGGGAGGATCTCGCCGGCTACCGCGCGGTCGAGCGCCGGCCGGTCAAGGTCGCCTACCGGGACCGCGAGATCCTCACCAACCCGCCGCCCTCGGCTGGCGGGACCCTGATCGCCTATGCGCTGGCGCTGCTGGATCGCGGTCCCTCGCCGCCGACCCTGCGGGGGATAGTGGAGGCGATGGCCGCGGCTCAGTCCGAGCGGACCGTCGAGTTCGTCGAAGGTCTCGACCAGGACGGCTTCCTCGAGCGCTTCCTCGCCACGCGGCTCGGCTCGACCACCCACATCTCGGTGATCGACAGCGCGGGGCTGGCATGCAGCACGACCTGCACCAACGGCGAGGGCTCGGGCGTGGTCGTGCCCGGCACGGGCATGCACCTGAACAACGTGATGGGCGAGGAGGATCTCAACCCGCTTGGCTTCCACCTGCATCCGGCCGGACGCAGGATGCCCAGCATGATGGCTCCCTCGATCGTCATGCGCGACGGCGAGGTCGAGCTGGTGCTGGGAAGCGCGGGGTCCAACCGCATACGCTCCGCGCTCTTGCAGACGATCGTCGCGGTCGTGGACCGGGGCCTGGACGTGCGCGAGGCCGTCGATGCTCCCAGGGTGCACTTCGAAGACGGTGCGGTGTTCGCCGAGCCCGGAGTCGATCTGGGGGAACTGGACGAGAGCACCCAGGTCATTCGCTTCGGCTCGCACAACCTGTTCTTCGGTGGCGTCCAGGCGGCGCTGCGCAGCGAGGGAGCGTTGTCCGGAGCGGGCGACCCCCGCCGCGGCGGGGTGGCGGTGAGCGCATGAGACGGCTGTTCTCGCTCGGGCTGCTCGTGGCGCTGGCTGCGGCGAGCGTGCTCGCCGGCTGCGGAGGCGTCAAGGCCGCCGACCTGTTCATCGTCTATCGGGGCGGATCGACGCCGCACGCGCGTCTGACCCTGCTCGTCAACGAAGAAGGCGGAGTCCACTGCAACGGCGGCCCGACGCTCAAATTGAGCGATCCGGCGCTGGTGCAGGCACGTGCGATCCAGGAAGAACTCCACGACGCCGCCGCCAGCCATCTGTCGCTGGCTCCCGGCCCCGGGTCGGTGCTGAGCTACTACGTCCGAGACGAAAGCGGGACGGTCAGCTTCAGCGACAACTCCGCCAAGCAGCCGAAGGTCTTGCGCCAGCTCCAGCTGTTCGTGCTCCAGACCGCACAGCAGGTCTGCCACCTGCCGCAGTAGTGCGCGCGGCCTGTCTCGAGCTCTAGCCGAACCTGACCTTGCCGTTCGAGAGCGCGCGGGCCTGGGCGCGCTCGACCAGGTCCAGTCGCTCGATCGCGTTCTGCAGCAGGGTCGCCAGTAGCCGCATGCGGGCGTTCTCGGAGCGCAGCTCGAGCAGCTCCTGCTTGGCCTCCACTGCGAATTCGACCGTTGCGGCCATGCGATAGGAGTCGAGCTGGGCGAGCTCCGGGTCGCTGATCTCACGGTCGGTGGCCTCCCTGACGAGCTCGCGGTAGAGCTCATGGGCTGCCTCCGTGGCCTCGGGGTCGCTCTCCTCCGCCTCCTCGGAGAGGAACTCGATGGCCCCTGCCGGATAGGGCAGATCGTCCTGGCGCTCCAGCAGCCTGAACGGCCGCGTGCCGCGCACGACGATGTTGAGCCGTCCATCGTCCAAGCGCTCGAGCACATTCTCGACCTCGCACGCGCAGCCCACCTCCTTGAGCTCCTCCTCGGAGAGCCACAAGATCCCGAATTCGCCTTCGAGGGAGTTGCTCGGAGCCTGCAGGCAGTGCTCGATCATGCGGCGATAGCGATCCTCGAAGATGTGCAGCGGGACGCTCTCGCTCGGCAGCGCCACGATCCCGAGCGGGAACAGCGGGAACCCCCGGACAGATTGCTCGTGCATCGTGTGAGTTTAGGTGGCCCCCGCCCACATTCGGCGCGGCTGGGGCCGCGCGGCAGGCGTCTGGACTAGGCGGCTGAGGGCTTGCGCGCGGCGAGCATGAGGTTGTAGAAGATCGCCGGGGGCAGTCTCGACTCGAGCAGCCTGCGGTCGAGCTCCTGAAGCGCCAGATACCCACGGTATGCGTACAGTCGCCAGGCCCACGGCACCTCCTCGGGGTTCGCCGTGGCCTCGAGTGTGCGGTTGGTCCAGCCGAACCAGTTGGCCAGGAGCTCCTCGCCGCTGACGCGCACGTCGCTGAAGCCGGCTGCGCGCGCGACCCTCGACAGCTCGCTCGGCGCGAAGGCGTGGACGTCGACCACGCCCTCCAGTGCCACGTCGGGCTCGCCGCCCTCGCTGCTCGGCGCCGGCCCTGCGCCGATCGCACGGCGCCAGAGCGGGGCCACGGCGCTTGCGAAGCGCTTGGGCACGTTGGCCAGGCGATCGCCGTAGCGTGAGGGCTCGCCCGCGAACAGGACGGTGCCCCCGGGCGCCAGCACCCGCTCGAACTCTGCGAACGCACGGGGCAGGTCGGGAATGTGATGGAGCACCGCATGGCCGAGCACCAGGTCGAAGCTCCCGTCGGCGAACGGAAGGCGCTCGGCGTCGGCCGGCTCGGTGCGCACCTCCAGCTCGAGGCGGCGGGCGTTGTCGGCGAGGGTCTCGAGCATGCCTGGGGAGATGTCGCTGCAGGTCGCCTGCCCGATCAGCCCGGCTCGCAGGAGGTTGAGCGTGAAGTAGCCCGTGCCCGCCCCGATCTCCAGCGAGCGGGCATAGTGGCCGGGCTCGTGACCCAGCGCCTTGCGCAGCTTGGCCGTGACCTGGCTGAGGCCCAGCTCGCCGAAGTCGATGCCCCACTTGGAGTCGTAGTGGCCGGCTGCCACGTCGTGGTAGCGCGTGTTGGCCTCGCGGATCTCGTCGGCGCTCAGGGTCGGCGGCACGGGGCGGCACCATATACTCGCGCGCCGTGCTCCCGCCTCCTACCCCAGGCATGATCGTCTCGCCCGGAGCTATCTCTTGACGCCAACCCCTGCGACCGTGTTCCAGCAGCGAGACCAGCCGGAGGGCGTGCCGCCCCTGGCGCTCACGGGCGAGCGGACGCTCCCGGACGTGCCCGAGGAGAACTACTGGTACCGCCGCCACCTCGTGGTCTACGAGTGGATCGCCGCGCGACTGGCCGGCATGCGCGTGATCGACATGGCCTGCGGCGAGGGCTACGGCACCGACGTCCTCGCGCGCCGCGCCGCGTCCGCCGTGGGCGTCGACGCCAATCCCGAGGCCCACGAGCACGCGCGCCTGCGCTACCGGCGGCCCAACCTGCGCTTCGTGTGCGATCTCGTCGACGGCTTCTCCGAGGAGGCCGACGCGGTCGTGTTCCTGCAGACGATCGAGCACCTCGAGCAGCCGGGCGCCGTGCTCGACCATTTCCGCTCGCTGGTGGGAGCGGCGGGGGTCCTCTACGTCTCGACTCCCAACGTGCTCACGCTCGCGCCGAAGGGAGCCTCGAGGTCGGGCAACCCCTGGCACGTCCACGAGTATCGCCTGGGCGAGTTCGAGACCATCTGCCGTGAGCATTTCGGGAGCGTGGAGATCTACGGGCTCTTCCACGCGCGCAAGCTGCGCGTCCACGAGCTTGCGCTGCGGCTCGGCTGGGATCGGCTGCACCCGCTGCTGGGCGTGACGCGGCGCTTCTACGGCTGGTTCACGCCCGCGATCGAAGTGCGTGACTTTCAGCTGCGGCGCGCCGGCGAGGCCGACCTCGAGAAGGCTCTGGACTTCATCGCGGTGTGCCGGCCGTGAGCGCCGGCCGCGACCGCGGTGCGCTTGCGATCGTCCTGCACACACACATGCCCTACGTGGAGGGCTTCGGGACTTGGCCCTTCGGCGAGGAGTGGCTGTGGGAGGCGATCGTGGGCTCCTATCTTCCGCTGCTCGAGCTGCTCGACGCGGGCGCGCCGCTCACGCTGTCGCTGACCCCGGTGCTGTGCGATCAGCTCGAGGCCCCCGGGATCGCCGAGCGTTTCACCTCGTTCGTGAGCGAGGTTCGCCGCGAAACCCATCGGCAGGACGCCACCGGCCTGCGCGCCGGCGGCTTCGATGTCCTGGCCCGCGAGATCGATCGATCCTGGGGGGATTACCAGGCCGCGCTCGAGGGCCTGGGCGCGCGCGGGGGCGATCTGCTCGCCTCGCTGGCCCCTCACGCACAGTGGACCTCCTCGGCCACACACGCGGTGCTGCCGCTGCTCGCGAGCGACGCCGGCGTGCATGCGCAGGTGCACAGCGGTGTGCAGTCGCATAGGCGCCGCTTCGGCGAGGGCTGGCGCGGAGGCTTCTGGCTGCCGGAGTGCGCCTACGCGCCGTGGCTCGACCGTGCCCTGGAGGACGCGGGGGTGAGCGCCGTATGCGTCGAGCTCACGGACATGTTCGGATTGGGTGCGCCCGAGCAGCTGCGCCCGATCGCCACGGACGCCGGCTTTCTGCTCGTCCCGATCGACCGCGCCACGATGTCGCTGGTATGGAGCGATCAGGGCTATCCGGCCGACGGGGCCTACCGCGACTACCACCATCACACCGTCCACCACCACAACCCCTGGAACAACCGTGGCGAGGCCTACGACCCCACCGAGGCGCTGGGCCGTGCGCGCGAGCACGCACAGGACTTCGTCGCCCGCACCGTCGCCAGACTGCGCGACGCGCGCAGCGAGGGGGGAGGCCTCCTCGTGTGTGCGCTGGACACCGAGCTGCTCGGCCACTGGTGGTATGAGGGCGTGGCCTGGTTGGCGGCGGTCGTGGAGGAGTCCACGCGCCAGGGGCTCGAGCTGGTGCGCCTCGACGACGCGCTGGAGCGCTGCGAGCCGGTCGTCGCCCGCGAGGTCGCAAGCGGGCGCGAGTGGCCCGTCAGCAGCTGGGGACTACACGGCGATCTCTCGACCTGGTCAGCGCCGGCGGTGGCGGAGATCGCCTTCGCCACGCGCGCGGCCGAGCTGGAGGTGCTCGCCGCCGCCGAGCGCGCGAGCACCACCGCCGTGCGCGAGCTGCTCGCGCTGCAGGCCAGTGACTGGGCCTTCATGAGCTACAGGGGAATCGCCGCTCCCTACGCCCTGGAGCGCTTCGAGGGGCATCGCCGCGCGCTCGCCCAGGCGCTCCAGCAGGACTCGCCGGAGGACCCGAGTGGGCTTCGCAACCTCGCGGTCGACGTCGACCGCGCGTCGCTGCTGGCGATCTGAGCCTTACTCCCAGCGCATCGTCGTTGGAGCGTCGCGCATCCTGATCACGCTCGCTGGTGAGCCCGCCACGACGGCGTTGGCGGGCACCTCCTTGGTGACCACGGCGCTGGTCCCCACGATCGCGTTGTCGCCGATGCTCACGCCGCGCAGCACGCATGCTCCGTAGCCCATCCACACGTTGTGCCCGACGCGCACGTCGCGCTTGTAGATCCCCTGCAGGCGGATCGGGCGCTCGACCTCGGTCGCGCCATGGTCGAAGTCGATCAGCATGACCCGGTCGGCGATGATGCACTCACGCCCGATCGACACGTGCTGGAAGGCCGAGATCGTGCACTCCTGGCCGATCACGGTCTTGGCTCCGATGCTCACCTCGCCCTCGTGCACGCGGATCTTGCTGGCGTGCCCGATCCACGCCCAGCGTCCGATTCGCAGCGTGGCACCGCGGCCGATCTCGAGCTTCACTTTCGGGCAGATGAAGCAGATGCCGTCGGTCTGCAGACGGCGGCCGTAGCGGAGCTTCAACAGCAGCCAGCGCGCCAGCAGCACCCCGTAGTCGCGGCTGATCATGTTGTTGGCGCGCATGAAGCGCAACAGCGCCAGGGGGCCTCCGCGCAGCGGCGCAGGCGCGCGGCGCGCGGCGGCACTGCCCTGTCCCTCCGGGGCCTCGACGGTCGGTTCGGCAACGAGCTCCATCGCTCGTTGAATCGTAGGGGACGGCCGGGTGGGCCGGCACGCGAGACGCCCCCTGCGATGATTGCGCGCGCCATGACCGAGACATCCCTCGCCCAGCGTCTGCTCAACGGCGATCGCCGCGCGCTGGCCCGTGCCATCACGCTCGTCGAGGATGACCGCCCCGAGGGCTGGGAGCTGGTGCGCGAGGTCTATCCCCACACTGGCAAGGCCGAGGTGGTCGGCTTCACGGGACCTCCCGGCGTGGGCAAGTCCACGCTGATCGGCGCCCTCACCAAGGCGCGGCGCGCGGCCGGGCGCACCGTGGGCGTGCTCTCGATCGACCCCTCCTCGCCCTTCACCCACGGCGCCCTGCTCGGCGACCGTATCCGCCTCTCCGAGCACTTTCTCGACCAGGGCGTCTTCATCCGCTCGATGGCCAACCGCGGAGCCCTTGGCGGCCTCTCCGAGGCGGCGCTGCAGGCGGCGCTGCTGCTCGACGCGGCCGGACGCCAGGACGTGTTCGTGGAGACCGTCGGGGTGGGGCAGGCCGAGATCGACATCATCGACCACGCCGACACGATCGTGCTGGTGCTGATGCCCGGCTCGGGCGACTCGATCCAGGCGCTGAAGGCCGGCGTGATGGAGATCCCCGACGTGATCGTCATCAACAAGGCCGAGCACCCTCTCACCGACACGATGGTCCGCGAGATCCGCGGCGTGCTCTCGCTCGCCAATCTCGACCGCTCGCCCGAGGAGGTGCGCGGGAGCTGGCGGGTGCCGATCATCAAGGCCGAGGCCACCCACGGGCGCGGGATCGAGGAGTTGGTGAGCGCTCTCGACGAGCACCGCGCCCACATCCTCAGCAAGGGCCAGCTGTCTGAGCGGCGCAGGCGCAACCTGCGCAACGAGGTGCTCGCCATCGCCACTGCGCGCATGCGCAGGCGCCTGGAGGAGGAACTGCGCGAGGACTCCGAGTTCCAGCACCTGCTCGACGAGGTGGTCGAGCGCAGGCTCGATCCGGCGAGCGCGGCAGCCACGCTGCTGGAGCGAGCGGCCGGGGTCGAGCAGCCCGTCGAGTAGCTCAGCGCTCGGCGTGCAGCGAGCGTGCCGTGGGCGAGCGGGAGACGGTGCGCTGATCGGGCAGCGTGCCGATCACGCGGTCGCCGATCGTCGAGGTCACGCCGAACCAGTAGCGCTCGTTCTTGAAGTGGTGCAGGCGGTGGTTGTGCCAGATGGCCCTGAAGTAGAGCCGCCTCGGCCGGTACGGCGTGTGGATCAGGAAGTGCGTCCACTCGTATGCGGCGAGAATCGCGAAGCTTGCCACCGCGCCGCTGCTCGCCCAGGCCAGCCGGGGACCGCCCAGCACCAGGGCGATCGGGAACGACAGCGCCCAGTTGGTCAGGGCGATCATCGCCAGGAACACGAGCACCCCGTAGACGGGGATCAGCACGCCCCCGAGCACCCCGGGGGCTTCGTGGTGCGCCCGGTGCTCGCGCGCGGTCAACACCTCCACCCTGCGCCCGAGCAGGGCGAACGGCCTGGAGTGCAGCAGGTAGACGTGGATCGTCCACTCCACGAACGGCGTCACGGCGATCAGCCCGGCCACCATCACAAGGTCGCGCCAGCTCCACGAGCCCTGAGCGATGCGCAGCCCCAGCGCGAGCACAACCGCGCCGAGGAGGTACGGCGGGGAAGGCTGACGCAGGAAGACCCGCGCGCAGTCACCGAGCGTGACGGGGCCCTTGGCGCGGCGCGGCGGGACCGCCTCGGCGGGGGCGGTGAGGGGGTCGGCTCCAGTGGGCGCGGCGAGCGCTTCGATATCGGCGATCGTCTTCGACACCGCCAGAGATGTTAACTCGGATACGCTCCCGCCCACGATGGCGGTCGACTATCTCAGCCTGGCCGATCGCAACTGGCCGCTCTTGCGGCGGGCGATGGCCGGCCATACCGCCGTCTACCGCGCCAGCCATGGCGTGATCGGCCACCGCTTTCCCGGCGCGCCGCCGGCGCTGCTGCTCGACCACGTCGGCGCCAGGACTGGCGCAAGGCGTACGAGTCCGCTCGTCTACGGCGTCGACGGCGAGAACCTGATCCTAGTGGCGTCGAAGGGCGGCTATCCCAAGAACCCAGCCTGGTTTCACAACCTCCGCGCCAACCCCGACACGACCGTCCAGGTGGGCTCGCAGCGCCGCAGAGTGCGCGCGCGGGTCGCCGAGGGCGAGGAGCGCGACCGCCTGTGGCAGTTGATGGTCGGCGTCTACGGTGGCTATGAAAGCTATCGTCAGCGCACCGAGCGCGAGATCCCGCTCGTGGTGCTCGAGCCGCGCTAGGCGCCCAGCGCGCGGGCGATCACCATCTGCTGCACCTCGTCGGTGCCCTCGCCGATCGTGAGGATCTTGGCGTCGCGGTAGAAGCGGCACACGGGGTACTCCTCGATGAAGCCGTAGCCGCCGTGTATCTGCACGGCCTCCTCGGCGCAGCGCACCGCCAGCCGACCCGTCTTGAGCTTGGCCTGGGCCGCCGTCAGGGTGAAGTTGCGCCCCGCGTCCTTCTCGCGGGCGGCCTTGTAGACCAGCAGGCGCGCGGCGGCGATCTCGGTTGACATGTCGGCGAGCTTGCCCTGGATCGCCTGGAACTTCGAGATCGGCCTGCCGAAGGCACGGCGCTCCTTGGCGTACTTCAGCGCCTCGTCGAGCGCGCCCTGGGCCAGCCCCACGCCCATCGCCGCCACGCCGATGCGCCCGATGTCGAGGATGTGCAGGAACTGCTTGAAGCCGGCGCCCCGGGGGCCGAGCAGGTTCTCCTCGGGCACACGGCAGTCACTGAAGCTCAGCGGTCGCGTGTCCGAGGCGTTCCAGCCCATCTTGCGGTACGGCTCGCCCTGCTCGTAGCCGGGGGTGCCGTTGGCGACGATGATGTTCGAGATCTCCTTGGGCTGGGCGGGATCGGCTGCCTCCCCGCCCGTGACCGCCGTGATGCACACCAGCCCCGAGATGTCGGTGCCGGCGTTGGTGATGAACTGCTTGGTGCCGTCGATCACCCACTCGCCGTCCTCCAGGCGCGCCCTGGTGCGGGTGTTGCCCGCATCCGAGCCGGCCTCCGGCTCGGTCAGCCCGAAGGCCCCGAGCCGCTCGCCCGAGCACAGCCGCGGCATCCACTCGCGCTTCTGCTCCTCGCTGCCGAAGAGGTAGAGCGGCTGGGTCCCCAGGGAGGTGTGGGCGCACAGCGTGATCGCCACCGAGGAGTCCACGCGCGTGAGCTCCTCGACCGCCAGCGCGTATGCGAGCGTGTCGCCCCCGGCCCCGCCGTACTCTTCGGGGAAGGGGATCCCCATCAGGTTGAGCTTCCCCAGCTTCTCGACGATCTCATAGGGGAAGGACTTGGTGCGGTCGAGCTCCTCGGCCACGGGAGCCACCTCGCCCTCGGCGAATTCCCTGACGGTGCGCCGGATCAGCTCGTGGTCGCTCGAGAGGTCGAAGTCCATCGCGCCGGCATTCTCACAGGTCGCGTCTGGAAGGATCCCTCCCAGATGACACGCACCCGCCTGATCCTCGACTTCCTCACGCGCGGACACAGCTACCGCTACGGTCCCCATCGCTCTCAGCGCGCCGATCTGTACCTGCCGCTCGGGGCCGGCCCGCACCCGGTGATGGTGGTCATCCACGGCGGCTCCTGGCACCGCCGCTACGGCAAGGTCGTGATGCGCGGTCTCGCCGGCGACCTCGTCAGGCAGGGGTGGGCGGTGTGGAACATCGAGTACCGGCGCCTGGGGGAGGGCGGAGGGTGGCCGACCACCTTCGAGGACGTGGCCGCGGCCGTCGATCTCCTCGCCGAGATCGACGCGCCGGTGGATCTCGACAGCGTGAGCGTGCTCGGGCACTCTGCTGGGGGCCATCTGGCGTTGTGGGCCGCCAGCCGCGAGCGCTTCCCCGCCGGCACGCTCGGCGCCGCGCCCGCCGTGGCCTTCAAGCGCGCGATCGGGCAGGCAGCGGTCTGCGACCTCGCGGGCGCCTACCGACGCTGGCACGGTGGTGCAGCCAGGGCGCTGATGGGCGGGCCCCCCGAACAGATGCCCGAGCGCTATGCCATCGGCGACCCGTTGGCGCACGTTCCGCTGCAGATCCCGGTGCTGCTCGTGCACGGAGTGCTCGACGAGACCGTCTCGATCGAGCTTTCGCGCCGCTACACGCGCGACTCCGATGCCGCTGGAGGCGCCGTGGAGCTGATCGAGATCGAGGGCGAGGCGGGTCGTCACCGCGTGCATATCGACCCGCGCGGCGCGGCCTGGGCGTCCGTGACGCAGTGGTTGCGCGAGCCCGTCAGCGCGTAACGTCAGGCGGCGAAGGAACGGGCCAGCTCGACCAGCAGGCGCACGGCGTAGCCGGAGGCGCCCTTGCCGACGTAGGGACGGCCCAGATCCCAGGCCGAACCGGCGATGTCCAGATGCGCCCAGGGGACGTCTGCGACGAAGTTCGACAGGAACGTGGCGGCCACGATCGTCCCCGCCTTGCGTCCTTCGGGCGCGTTGTCGAGGTCGCCGTAGGAGCCCTTGACCAGCTCGCCGTACTCTTCGTGCAACGGCAGGCGCCACACGATCTCGCCGCTGCGCTCGCCGGCGGCGGTGACGGCGGCGGCCAGCTCGTCGTCGTTGCTCATCAGCCCCGCGTAGGTGGAGCCGAGGGCGATGATGACAGCGCCGGTGAGCGTGGCCAGGTCGATGATCCGCTCGGCTCCCAGCTCGACGGCGTGGCAGAGGCAGTCCGCGAGCACCAGCCGGCCCTCGGCGTCGGTGTTGTTGACCTCGATCGTCTTGCCGTTGGCGGCGGTCACGATGTCGCCCGGCTTGACCGAGCGACCGCTCGGCAGGTTCTCGGTGGCGCCGACGACCGCCACGAGCTTCACGGGCAGTTTCAGGCGCGCGATCGCCGCAACAGCCTCGATCACGGCTGCGCCACCCGACATGTCGAACTTCATCTCCGCCATCTTCGGCCCGGGCTTCAGCGAGATTCCGCCGCTGTCGAAGGTCACCGCCTTGCCGACGAAGCCGAGCGTGGGCCCGGCCGAGTCGCCCCCGCCCGTGCCGTCGTAGCGCATCGTGATCAGGGCGGGCTCCTGCGCGGAGCCCTGCGCCACGCACGCGAACGCGCCCATGTTCCGGGCGATGATGCGCTCGCGTCCCTCGACCTCGACCGACAGTCCGGGGATCTCCGCGCCGAGCGTGGAGGCGTATTCGCCGAGGGCCGTCGGCGTCAGGTCGTTGCCCGGCCGGTTCTGCAGGTCGCGCGCGCGGTTGACCGCCTCGCCCACCAGCGCCGCCTCGGCGACGACGTCGCCGAGGCCGTCGCCTCCGGCGATGAGCAGCGCCTCGAGATGCTTGGGCGGTGCGTCATGCTCGCGATCCTCGGGGTCGGACTTGTGCAGGTCGAAGCGGTAGTCGCTGAGCAGCGTGCCCTCCACGAGCGCGCCCGCGATCGCCTCATCGCCGTCGGCGGGCACCTCCCAGCAGAGCGTGCGGGTCGATAGCTCGCGGGCGCGTCCAGCCACGACCGATGCGGCCACGCGGGCACGCTCGGGGGTGAAGTCCTTGCGCGCGCCCAGGCCCACCGTCAGCCAGCGCTTGCCGCCGGCGTGTGTCAGCGCCAGCGACTTGAACGAGCGGCGGGCCTCACCCGAGGTGATCAGCCCGCCGAGCTCGGCGGGCGCCTGCGGCGGAGCTCCCTCTCCCTCGAAGATGCCGACGGCGATGGTGTCGGCGTCACTGTCGCGGGCGGGTTGAGCAATCGCGGATATCTGCATTCTCGCCACCATATCCAGGATCGTGCAGCGCCTGCCCGCTCGCCTTTGCACGCGCTGCGCGAGCCCGTCACGGGCGCTTGTCGACCACGCCACGCGGCCGGGCGCGCGTGGCCGTCCACTACCATTCTCCCTCTTCCCGTCACCTTGCACGACCTACAGGAGAGAGCCGACCACATGCCCAAGACAGTGATCCTCGGCGCCGCGCGCACCCCCATCGGCAAGATGGGCGGCGGCCTGTCCTCGCTCGATGCCACCGAGCTGGGCGGGTTGGCGATGAGCGCGGCCCTGGAGCGCGCCGGGGTGGAGCCCGAGCAGGTCGAGCACGTGGTGGTGGGCCAGGTGCTGCAGGCGGGCCAGGGACAGATCCCCTCGCGCCAGGCTCAGATCAAGGCCGGCATACCCAAGGAGGTCTCCTCGGAGACGATCAACAAGGTCTGCGCCTCGGGCCTGCGCGCGACCGTGATCCTCGACCAGGCGATCCGCGCCGGAGACGTACAGGTGGGCGTCGGCGGGGGCATGGAGTCGATGTCGAAGGCGCCCTACCTGCTCCCGCAGGCGCGCTTCGGCTACCGCATGGGCGACGCCAAGATGCTCGACGCGATGGTCCACGACGGTCTCACCAACCCGTTCTCCGGGAAGCAGATGTTCATAGAGGCGACCGAGATCGGCGAGGAGCTCGAGATGACGCGCGCCGACCTCGACCGCTGGGCCCTGCGCTCGCACGAGCTGGCCCTGAAGGCGATCGACGAGGGCCGCATGTCCGAGGAGATCGTGCCGGTGACCGTCAAGGGACGCAAAGGCGACACGGTGGTCGAGATCGACGAGGGCCCGCGCCGCGACACCTCGCTGGAGCGCCTCGCCGCGCTCCCGGGCCTCGTGAGCAAGGAGGGCTCGCACACGGCCGGCAACTCGCCCGGGGTCAACGATGGCGGCGGCGCGCTCGTGGTCGCCTCGGATGAGTGGGCGCGGGCCAACGGCAAGGAGGCGCTCGCCGAGATCGTGACCCACGCCCAGAGCGCCAACGACTTCGCCTACCTGGCCACCACGCCGGCAAGCGCGGCCAAGAAGGCCCTCGAGAAGGCCGGCCTGCAGCCCGGCGACATCGACGTGTGGGAGATCAACGAGGCCTTCGCCTCGGTCACGCTCAACTCGATCCGCATGCTCGGCATCGACGAGGACCGCGTCAACGTCAACGGCGGCGCCGTCGCCCTCGGGCACCCGATCGGCGCCTCCGGCGCCCGCATCCTGGGCAGCCTCGTGCTCGAGCTGCGTCGTCGCGGCGGCGGTCTAGGCTGCGCGGCGATCTGCTCGGGCGGCGGGCAGGGCGACGCGGTGATCCTCAAGGTCTGAGATGGCCGCTGAGATGACCGTGAGCACTTCGCCAGCCTGCGTCCTCGGTCGCTCGCGTGCGCAGCACGCCACGCTCCCTGCGTCCTTGTCTGGCTCGACTCACGGCCATCTCAGTGGCGGACGGGAATAACGACGCGTCGAAGCGGGCGGCCGCCTTCTTCGACCTCGACAAGACGCTGATGGCGGGGTCCTCAGGGATCTTCTTCGCGCGCGCCGCCTATGAGACGGGCATGATCTCGCGCGGGCGCCTGGTCCGAGACGTGTACGAGAACGTGCGCTTCCGCCTGCTGGGCTCGACCGACGATCGCGCCGACGACGTCCGTAGGCGCGTCGGGGAGATGATCGCCGGAGTCCGCGTGCGCGATCTCGAGCGCCTGTCTCCGCGGGTGCTCGCGGGAGTGCTGCCGCGCCTGTATCCGCAGATGCTCGAACGCGCCTACGCCCACCAGGACGCGGGCCTGCCGGTCTACATCCTCACGGCCGCCTCCCAGGAGATGGCCGACCTGCTGGCCCACGTCCTCGCCTTCGACGGGGGGCTCGGCTCGCGCTCTGAGATCGTCGACGGGCGCTACACCGGACGGCCGGCCGGACCGTTCAACTATCGCGAGGGAAAGGTGCTCTCGATGCGGGAGCTGGCCGAGCGCGAGCAGATCGAGCTGGAGTCCTCCTATGCCTACTCGGACTCCGAGTCCGATCTGCCGATGCTCCGCGCGGTGCGTCACGCGGTGGTCGTGAACCCCGATGCCGAGCTCAGGCGGATCGCGCTCGCCGAGGGCTGGGAGGTGATCGAGCTCGATCGCCTGGGGCGGCGTCTGAAGATGCTGGCCGCTCTGGGCGCGGGAACCGCCGTGGCCTCCGTGGGCAGGCTGGTGCTCGAGCGAGGGAGCCCGCAACCGGCGCGCTCCACGCGGTCGCGGGCGGTGCGGTCCGCATCAGGGAGGACGCGGGCCATACAATCGCGCAGCACCCGGCGGGGCAGCTTCTCAGGGGGGCGGCGCAGGCGGTGAGCGTCAGATCGCCCGCGAGCGGGCGTGGCGTACGCTGGACGGCGCCGCGCGAGTGCGCCGAGCACGTAATGTTCCCGTTCGAGGACGATTTGACCATGGCCTGCAAACGAATCCACTACGGCGAGAGCCGCAGATGACCTCCGCGGCGGCGGCTCCAGCTCACGGGAAGATCCGCGTGGTCGTGGCCAAGCCCGGTCTCGACGGGCACGATCGAGGCGCAAAGATCATCGCGCGGGCGCTGCGCGACGCGGGCATGGAGGTCATCTACACGGGCCTGCACCAGACGCCCGAGCAGATCGTGGAGACGGTGATCCAGGAGGATGCCGACGCCGTCGGCCTGTCGATTCTCTCGGGCGCCCACATGACGCTCGTGCCGCGCGTGGTCGAGCTCCTGCACGAGCAGGGCGTGGACGACGTCGTGATCACCGTCGGCGGCACGATCCCGGCCGAGGACATCCCCGACCTGAAGCGCCTCGGGGTCGCCGAGGTGTTCACGCCCGGGGCGCCCACACAGGCGATCGTCGATTTCATTCGCGGCGCCACCGGTGAGCGCGCGAGCCTCAAGTAGCTGATTGACTCGTCAGTCAATCCGTCGCGAGACGCGGTAGGATCGCACTCAACAGAACCCAAGGAGAAGCCCAGAGATATGAAGATATGCGTCCTGGTGAAGGAGGTTCCTGACGCCGCCGTCGAGAAGAGGATCGACCCATCGACGGGGCGCATGGACCGCAGCGGGGAGAAGAACCTCAACCCGTATGACACGCACGCCATCGAGGCTGCGATGCAGATCAAGGAGGGCGGCGCGGTAGCCGTCGAGGAGATCGTGGCCGTGACGATGGGCCCCGACAGCGCCGTACGCGCGCTGCACAAGGCCGTATCGCTCGGCGCCGACCGCTCGGTCCACCTCTCAGACCCCGCCGTGGCGGGCTCGGACGTGGCGGCAACCGGCTACGCCCTGGCCAAGACCCTGCAGCGCGAGAGCCCCGACCTGGTGCTGCTCGGCCAGCAGTCAGACGACGGCGAGTGCTACACGATCGGCGCCGTCGTGGCCGAGCACCTGGGCATGCCCTCGCTGACGCAGGTCATCAAGATGGACGTCGAGTCCGACGCCCTGCGCTGCGAGCGCCAGGCCGAGTACGGCTACGACACGGTGCAGATCAAGCTCCCGGCCGTGATCTCGGTCGGTGACGCGATCAACGAGCCGCGCTACCCGTCGCTGAAGGCGATCATGGGCGCCAAGAAGAAGCCGCTCGACGCCATCACCGCCGCAGACGCCGAGATCGACGCCTCCAAGGTGGGCGGCGAGAACTCGGCCGCCCAGTGGATAGCCGCAAAGGCGCCGCCGGCCAAGGCCGCGGGCGAGATCATCGAGGACGAGGACACCGGCGAGACGGTCGAAAAGATCATCGCCTGGCTCGACGAGCGCAAGCTCATCTAAGGAGACGCTGAAAACGTTATGGCCAACATCCTGGTTTACGCGCTGCACTACGACGGCGCGATCAACAAGAACTCACTCGGCGCCGTCTCGGAGGGCGCCAAGCTCGCCGCCGAGCTGGGCGGCGAGGCTCACGCGATCCTCCTCGGCGAGAACGTGCCGCAGGAGCTCGCGGCCTCGCTCGGAAACTACGGCGCCAAGAAGGTGCTCGTGGCCGAGGGCCCCGAGGGGCTCGCTCAGCCACTGGTCGATGCGATGGCCAAGGCGATCACCGACGGCGGCTACTCCTACGCCCTGTTCGGCGGTGGCCTGCTCGGCTTCGAGATCGGCGCCGGCCTGGCCGCGCGCCTCGGCGCGGGCGTGGCCATGGAGGTCACCGCGGTGCGGGCCGAGGGCGGCGAGCTGATCGCGGAGCGCCCGATCCTCGGCGACTCGGCGATCTCGGAGATCAAGTACCGCTCGCAGGTCGGGATCATCATCGGACGTCTGAACGCGTTCGAGATCAAGGAGACCGGCGCGGGAGCAGCGCCCGTGGAGCAGCTCGGCTTCGAGCTCAGCCCACACGCCTCGCAGGCCACGATGGTCTCCCGCGGCGAGCAGCGCGGAGCCGACGTCGACATCGAGGGCGCGAGCATCCTGATCGCCGGCGGACGCGGACTCGGCAAGGCCGAGGGCTTCCAGTTGGCCGAGGATCTCGCGAGCGCCTTTGGCGGCAACAGCGCCGTGGCGGCCACCCGTGCGGTGGTGGACGCCGGCTGGTACCCGTACGCGGCGCAGATCGGACAGACCGGCAAGACGGTCGCGCCGAAGCTGTATCTGGCCGCGGGGATCTCCGGCGCGATCCAGCACAAGGTGGGGATGCAGGCCTCGGAGAACATCGTCGCGATCAACAAGGACGCCAACGCGCCGATCTTCGAATTCTCGGACCTCGGCATCGTGGGAGACCTCAACAAGATCCTTCCCAAGCTCACAGAGGCTGTGAAGGCCAAGAAGGCAAGCTGACCGTGTCCGGCCACGGCGGTTCCAGCAGCGGCAAGGTCGCTCCGGCGGCCTTCCCGCCCCCGGTGGACTCGGTCAAGGAGTTCGTGAAGCGCGGCCTCGACCCCGAGGACGAGCTGATCGAGGTCGGCGTGGCGATCGTCGGCGGCGGCACCGCGGGCCTGGCCTGTGCCAACCGCCTGCTGCAGCTGCTGGCCGACGATCCGGAGACGATGGAGCGCCTCGGCGAAGTGCCCGTGGCGGTGATCGAGAAGGCCAAGACCTGCGGCGGTCACAACCTCTCGGGCGCGGTCATGCGCCCGGGCCCGCTGCAGGAGCTGTTCCCGGAGATGACCCGCGAGGACTGGCGCAAGGAGGGCTTCGCCTACGGCGAGGTGACGAAGGAGGCGGTGTACCTGATGCCGTCGTCCAAGACGAAGCTCCGCATCCCCACGCCGCCCAACTTCAAGAACCACGGCAACGAGGTCATCTCGGTCTCTGCGATGGCGCGCTTCCAGCAGCGCCAGGCCGAGGAGGGCGGCGCCTACATCCTCACGGAGACCGCCGCCACCCAACTGATCGTCGATGATGGCCCGCCCACCCGCGTCGTCGGCGTGCGCTCTGGCGACAAGGGCCGGGGCAAGGACGGCGAGCCGCTCGGAAACTTCGAGCCGGGGACAGACATCAAGGCGCAGGCCACCGTGCTCGCGGAGGGTTGCTGGGGTCACATCACCGGCGCGGCCATCAAGGAGTTCGACCTCGCCCAGGGACGCGAGCCGCAGGTGTGGGAGCTCGGCGTCAAGGAGGTCTGGAAGGTCCCCAAGCCGCTCGATCGCGTGATCCACACGATCGGACCGTGGCCGCTGAAGCTGTCCGCGAAGTACGGGCAGATCGGGGGCACCTGGCTGTACCCGATGAAGGACGAGAAGACGGGCGATGACCTCGTGAGCATCGGCTTCGTGATCGACCTCGAGTACGCCGACGCGACCACCTCCGCCCACGACCTGCTGCAGCAGTTCAAGATGCACCCCCTCGTCAGAGGTATCCTCGAGGGTGGCGAGCGTGTCGCCTGGGGCGCCAAGGCGCTCCCCGGGGGCGGCTACTGGTCGATGCCGAAGCTCTCGATGCCCGGCGCGGTGCTCGTGGGGGACTCGGCCGGCATGGTGGACACGGTCGCGCTGAAGGGCGTTCACCACAGCGTCATGTCGGGCAAGCTCGCAGCCGAGTCGATCTACGCGGCGCTCGTGCGTGGCGAGTCCTCCTTCGAGTCCTACGAGCAGGCGATCGAGGACTCGACGGTCGGCAAGGAGCTCTACCAGGAGCGCAACACCCGCCAGCCCTTCCAGAAGGGGTTCGTGCTGGGCGCTCCGCTCGTCAACCTTGCGATCGCGACCAAAGGCAAGCTTCCGCCCGGTCGCCTCTCCTGGCACCGCAATGACGCCAAGCCGATGTTCATCGGCAAGACCAAGGACAGCTATCCCAAGCCCGACGGGAAATACACCTTCGACAAGCTCTCCTCGGTGTTCATCACCGGAAACGCCACCCGCGACGACGCGCCAAACCACATTCGCGTCCAGAAGCACGTCCCTCGTGAGATCGCCGAGACGTGGCGCTGGATGTGCCCCGCGGGGGTCTATGAGATCCCCGAGGACGGGGAGGGTGGGGACGAATCGGGCGAGGTGGACGTGATCGTGAACTACACCAACTGCGTGCAGTGTGGTGCGATCACGGCGAAGGGCGGGCGCCTGACCACGCCCGAGGGCGGAGACGGCCCGCTCTATCAGGTGACCTGAGCGTTCATCCGGGGGAGAGAGAAACGCCGGGGCGCGAAACCTTCGGTGTCCTCGGAGTGTTAGGGACGTCGTGATCGAACCGAGATGTGACACACAGACGCCGCGGTCCCACGGCGTGCGCCGGCTCTCGGCGGCCGCGGTGGCCGCCCTGCTCTGCGCGCTCCTGCAGGCGCCAGCCGGCGCCGGGGCGATCCAGTCGCCGACGACGCTCGGGAGCCTCACGACGGGCGGCAGGCTGAGCGTGTCGGCCACGCTCGAGCAGTGCCTCACCGCTGAATCGCAGGACGAACGCTCGGCCACCTTCGCCGGCGAAATGAATGCGGTTCCGGGAACCACCCGAATGGAGATGCGCATAGACGTGCTCGAGCGCTCACCGGGCGATACGGCCTACCGCACGGTCAACGCGCCGGGGCTGGGCGTATGGCGGGCCTCGGTGGCGGGGGTGAAGGTCTACAAGTACCTGAAGCAGGTGACCAACCTCTCCGGTCCGGCCTTCTACCGCGCGGCGGTGCGCTTCCGTTGGCTGAACGCCAAGGGTCGCCTGATCGCGGCAACCGAACTGCGCACGCGTCGCTGCGAACAGCCGGGGGCCACCACCCCGACGACGTCTCCGACGAGCCCGACCGAACCGAGCGCCTCAACCCCGCCGCCGGCCACCCCCACGAGCTAGTCGCGCGCATCCAGGCCGCGAACATAGCTGCCACCGCCGCTACGGACCCCCGGATGCCGCTACGGACCCCCGGATGCCGCTACGGACCCCCGGATGCCGCTAGAATGAATCCACGATGAAGGCCAAGATCCACCCCAACTACGTCTCGGCACACGTGCGCTGCACGTGCGGCAACGAGTTCGTGACGCGCGCCACCCGCGATGAGCTGCATGTCGAGGTCTGCTCGAACTGCCACCCGTTCTACACGGGCAAGCAAAAGCTCATGGACACGGGCGGACGCGTGGAGCGCTTCCAGCGCAGGGTTGCCAAAGGCCGGCTGCACTCGGCGCAAGCTCGGTCAGCTCAGTAGCGTCATGTCCGCGCGCTCGGACGCGGGCTCACCCATGGCGGCGGTTGCCGTCAGCCAGGCGACGGCCGTTCATCCGGACGCGCCCGTGGCGAGCCCGCCGGATGTGTTCGGCGGCGATGCTCTTCCGCTGATCGACGCCGCGCCCGACGGCGAGCTGAACGCCCAGCGCGATGCGCCGGTGGGCGGTCAGGCGGTGCTCGAGGGCGTGATGATGCGCGGCGTGGCCAACTGGGCGGTGGCGGTGCGCAAGCCGAGCGCCGAGCAGCTCAGCGAGGGCGAGCTCTCTCCTGAGGAGGCTGCGCTCGGCGATGTCGAGGTCACGACCTACCCGCTGGACTCGGCGATGAAGCGCCACCGCCTGCTGCGCCTGCCGATCATCCGTGGCGTGGTCGCGCTCGGCGGCTCGATGGTGATCGGCTTCCGCGCGCTCGAGGTCTCGGCCAACGCCCAGCTCCCGCCCGAGGAGGGCAAGGACGGCGAGGAGGCCGAGAAACAGGACATCCCCAAGGGAGTATGGGCGGGGACCGTCGTCGTGGCGCTGGCTCTCGCGATCGTCCTGTTCTTCTTGATCCCGGTTGGCCTGACCAGCCTGATCAAGCACCAGCTCGGCTCCTCGTTCTTGTTCTGGCTCGTCGAGGGCGTGGTCCGCACGAGCCTGTTCCTCGGCTACATGCTCCTGCTCTCCCGCGTGAAAGACCTGCGGCGCGTGTTCGAGTACCACGGGGCCGAGCACAAGACGATCTCCTGCTTCGAGGCCGGGCTGCCCCTGACGCCCGCCAACGCCAAGCGCTTCTCCCGGCTGCACCCACGCTGCGGGACGAGCTTCCTGCTGGTCGTCATGATCGTGGCGATCTTCGTGTTCGCGCCGATCGGGCTCCCGGCCTGGTACTGGCTGATGGCCACGCGCATCCTGGGCGTGCCGATCATCGCCGGGATCTCCTTCGAGCTGATCAAGTTCGCCGGGCGCAACCGCAGCAGGGGATGGGTCAGGGCGATCATGTGGCCCGGCCTGAAGCTGCAGCTGCTCACCACCCGCGAGCCCGATCTCGAGCAGCTCGAGGTCGCGATCGCCGCGCTCGACGCCGTGCTCGCGCTGGAGACGCCAGGCGAGCTCTCCGCCGCGGACCTCGTGGGCGTCGAGGTCGTGGCCTGAGCCAGCGGGTCGCCCGCTCGGCCCCCGCCACCCCGCTCGGCCCCGCCGCACCGGCTCGCCTGCTCGCAGCTCACCGCCGACGGCTGGGTGGCTCATACACTGGCTCCATGATCGAGGAGCTCGTCAAGCAGATCGAGACGCGGTTCGCCGAGCTCGGCGAGCAGATGACCGACGCGGAGGTGATCTCCGACCGGGAACGCTACGCCGAGGTCGGCCGCGCCTACAGCCAACTCGAGGATGCCGCCAAGCTGGCCGCGCAGTGGCGCCACGCCCAGGACGACGCGGCCGGCGCCGAGGAACTGCTTTCGGAGATGGGGGAGGACTCCGAGCTGCGGGACGAGCTCACGGCGGCACGCGAGCGCATCGAGGAGCTCGAGGAGGAGATCCGCCTGGCGATGGTCGAGCGCGACCCCAACGACGAGAAGAGCGTGATCGTGGAAATCCAGGGAGGCGCCGGCGGTGACGAGGCCGGGTTGTGGGCGGGAGACCTGTACCGCATGCTCGTCCGCTATGCCGAGCGGCGTGGCTGGCAGACCGAGCCGCTGGACATCGGCGAGGGCAAGTACACGTTTGCAGTGAAGGGCGATGGGGCATACTCGGTGTTCAAGTTCGAGGGGGGGACCCATCGGGTGCAGCGCGTGCCGCAGACAGAGTCCCAGGGCAGGATCCACACCTCCACGGCGACCGTGGCCGTGTTGCCGGAGGTCGAGGACGTGGACGTCCAGATCGACCCGGGCGACCTCCAGATCGACGTCTACCGCTCCTCCGGCCCGGGCGGGCAGTCGGTCAACACCACCGACTCGGCCGTGCGCGTCACGCACAAGCCGTCGGGCATCGTGGTCTCGATGCAGGACGAGAAGTCCCAGCTGCAGAACCGCGAGAAGGCCCTGCGCGTGCTGCGCGCCCGCCTGTACGAGCGGGCGCTGGCCGAACAGCAGGCCGAGCTCGCAGCCGACCGCCGCTCGCAGGTCGGGACGGGGGACCGCGCGGAGAAGATCCGCACCTACAACTATGGCGAGCGGCGGGTCACAGACCACCGCATCAAGTTCACCGTCCACAACCTCGACCAGGTCCTCGAAGGCGAGCTGGACGAGCTGACGGCCGCGCTGCAGGCCGACGAGAAGCGTGGGCGCCTGGAGGCTCAGGCGGCGGCGTGATCGGTACGAGCACGCGCGATGCCCTCGACGGCGCCGTCACGGCGATCGCGGCGGCCGGTTGCGAGAGCCCGCGGCTCGACGCCGAACTGCTGCTGGCGCACGTGCTCGGGGTCGGTCGTGAGCGCCTGCTGACCGAGCGCGAGCTGACCGTGGAGGGACCTGCCGTGCGCGCCTTCCAGGATGCTGTGCGCAGGCGCTCCATAGAGCGCGAGCCCGTCGCCTACATTCTCGGGCGACGTGGCTTTCGCCGGATCGAGGTGGCGGTGGACTCACGCGCGCTCGTCCCCCGTCCGGAGACCGAGCTGCTGGTGGAGGTGGGCCTGCGACTGTCCAACGGCGTGCGCCTGCTGGACCTCTGCACGGGCAGCGGAGCGGTGGCGCTGGCGCTCAAGGAGGAGCGCCCCGACCTGCAGGTCGCCGGCAGCGACATCAGCGCGCCGGCGCTGCAGCTCGCGCAGGAGAACGCGCGGCGCCTGGGCCTGGAGGTCCGCTTCATGCAGGCCGACCTGCTGGCCGGCGTCGAGGACGAGTTCGATGCGATTCTCGCCAATCCCCCCTATGTGGCCGAGTCCGAGCGCGCGTCGCTGGCGCCGGAGATCATGCGCCACGAGCCCCACGAGGCCCTGTTCGCCGGGCCCGACGGGCTCGCGGTGATCCGGCTGCTGATCGAGCAGATCGGCGCGCGCGAGCGCCTCGGCACGGTGGCGCTCGAGGTCGGCGCCGGGCAGGCCGGGGCGGTCGCCGAGCTGCTGCTGGCGGCAGGCTTTGCGACCGTGGACACCGAGCGCGACCTCGCGGGCATCGAGCGCGTGGTCGTGGGGGAGCGCTCGCTGGGGGAGCGCTCGCGCGCATGAGCCCAGGCCCAGCGCTCACCGCCGAGGACGTCGCCGACCTGCAGGCCTGCGTGACGGGCGGGGGTGTGGCGGTGTTTCCCAGCGACACCGTCTACGGCGTCTGCTGCGATCCCAACAGCGAGCTGGCCGCAAGGCGCCTGTATGAGCTCAAGGGGCGCCCGCCGGCGCGGCCGGCCGCGGTCATGTTCTTCTCGCTGGACGCGGCTCTGAACGCGCTGCCCGAGCTGCCCGAGGTCGAGCGCGAGGCGCTGCAGGCGCTGCTGCCGGGCCCGGTGACGCTGCTGCTCGCCAACTGGGAGCTGCGCTTCGAGCCCGCCTGCAGGACCGATCCCGCAACCCTCGGCCTGCGGGTTCCGGCGCTGCCGGAGAGCCTGAGGGCGCTGGAGGCGATGCGGGCGCCGGTGATGCAGTCGAGCGCCAACCTCTCCGGAGAGCCGGACGCGCGGACGCTCGCCGAGGTCTCGCAGAGCCTGCGCGACGGAGCCGACCTCGTGCTCGACGGCGGGGAGCTTCCCGGCATGCCCTCCACCGTGATCGACCTGCGCGGCTATGCCGCCGAGCGCTCATGGCGCCTGCTGCGCGAGGGCGCGCTCTCGCGCGAGTCCGTCGAGGCCGCCCTGGCGCCGCTGGGCTGAGGCGCGGAGATTCCGCGTGTGCGCATTCCGCGCAGGCCCCTGCCTGTGCCCCGCATGGGGTGCTAGCCTCCTCGGAAGCTGCCGCGACTGGCGCCCTGAGGTGGAAGCGACCACCGGGAAGCGGTCAGCGCACCCGCCGCGCGCCTGGGCACATGAGTCCTCATCGCCTGCCAAGGAGAGCGCCGTGAACGAGCTGAGCCCCGACTACTTCAACCGCCCGCTGGCCGAGGTGGACCCCGAGATCGCCGAGGTTCTGCGCGGCGAGCTCGAGCGCGAGCAGCGCACCCTGGAGATGATCGCCTCCGAGAACTTCGTGCCCCGCGCGGTGCTCGAATGCCAGGGCTCGGTGCTCACCAACAAGTATGCCGAGGGCTATCCCGGCCGCCGCTATTACGGCGGCTGCGAGTGGGTGGACATCTCCGAGCAGCTGGCCATCGACCGCGCCAAGGCGCTGTTCGGGGCCGAGCATGCAAACGTCCAGCCGCACTCCGGCTCGCAGGCCAACGCGGCCGTCTACCACGCTCTGCTGCAGCCGGGCGAGACGATCATGGGCCTCTCGCTGGCCCATGGAGGCCACCTGACACACGGGATGAAGATCAACGTGTCGGGCCGTCTCTACGACATCGCCGCCTACGAGGTCGATCGCGAGAGCAGCCTGATCGACATGGACGAGGTCGCCCGCATCGCCCGCGAGCGCCGTCCCAAGATGCTGCTGGCCGGCTGGTCGGCCTACCCGCGCGAGCTGGACTTCGCGCGCTTCCGCGAGATCGCAGACGAGGTCGGGGCGCTGCTGATGGTCGACATGGCCCACTTCGCCGGTCTCGTCGCCGCCGGACTTCATCCGAGCCCGTTCGACCACGGTGCCGACGTCGTGACGACCACGACGCACAAGACCCTCGGCGGTCCCCGGGCCGGCGTGATCATGTGCAAGCAGGAGTACGCCAAGAAGATCGACTCGGCCGTCTTCCCAGGCCAGCAGGGGGGGCCGCTCGAGCACGTGATCGCGGCCAAGGCGGTTGCCTTCAAGATCGCCGCCTCGGAGCTGTTCGCCGAGCGCCAGCGCCGGACCGTGGACGGCGCCCGGGCGCTGGCCGAGGAGTTGCTTGATTCGATCCCGCCCGCCCACGGCGTCAACGTGCTCACGGGCGGCACCGACGTGCACCTGATCCTGGTGGACCTGCGCGAGGCCCAGCCGGAGCTCAGCGGCAAACAGGCCGAGGACCGGCTGCACGAGATCCAGATCACGGTCAACCGCAACGCCGTGCCCTTCGACCCGCGCCCGCCGATGGAAGCCTCGGGCCTGCGCATCGGCACCCCGGCTCTCGCCACCAGGGGCCTGCAGCACGAGGACTTCGCCGAGCTCGGGCGGATCCTGGCCGTGGCCCTCACCCCCGAATACGACTCGCGCGCGGGCGAGCTGGCCGAGCGGGTGGCCGCGATCGTGGAGCGCTACCCGCTGTACGAGGGCCTGGGCGCAGCAGCGGTCGTCTAGGGCCGTCCTCTGGGGATGTTCGAGGGTCTCGCCACATGTGGCGAGACCGGGAGCCGCACATGTGCGGCTCCCGCAGGGCGGTGCATGCACCGCCCTGCCTCCTGGCGCATGCGCCAGGAGGAAACCGCCACACATGCGCGCACGACCTCCGGGCGTGCGATGCTGTGCGGCAGTCGATGGCGCATCCGAACGAGCTCGACGCGCTTTACGCCTTTCTGGTCGCAGCGGCCGTGACCGCGCTGCTGACCCCGTTGACCATGCGTTTCGCCAGGAGGGTGGGGGCGATCGACGAGCCGCGCGAGCGGGGCCTCTCCGAACGGCCCACCCCGCTGCTCGGCGGACTGGCGATCTTCGCCGGGGCGCTCGTGGCCGGGCTGATCTTCATGCCGGCCGGCTACTTCAAGCAGCAGAACCTGTGGGAGGGGGTGCTGATCGCGGCCGCCTTGATCACGCTCGTGGGCGCCCTCGACGATCGCTTCGACCTGCACCCGGCGGTCAAGCTCGTCGGTCAGGTGCTGGCGGCGGTGATCGTGGTGCACTACGGCGTGGCCGTCAAGGCGATCACGCTGCCCTTCATCGGCCGGCTGAGCTTCCCCAACGCCGGTGTCACCAACGCCGGCCCCGTGCTGACGGTTCTCGGCCTGGTGCTGATGATGAACGTGGTCAACTTCTCCGACGGGGTCGACGGCCTGGCGGCCGGAGTCTGCGTGATCATCGCCGCGACCATGGCCGTGATCGCCTTCGACCTAGACCGCCAGCAGCCGGGCGTGCTCGCCGCGCTGACGGCCGGCGCGGCGCTCGGCTTCCTGCTCTTCAACTTCCCGCCCGCCTCCAGCTTCATGGGCGACTGCGGAGCCAACCTGCTCGGCCTGCTGATGGGCGTGATCACGGTCGAGGGCGCCGTCAAGACCGCGGCCGTCGTGTCCTTCGTGCTGCCGCTGATCCTGCTGGCGGTGCCGTTCCTGGACACGACCTTCGTGGTGCTCAAGCGGCTGAAGTACCGCCAGCCGATCTACCGCCCCGACAGCGAGCACTTCCACCACCGCATGGCCCGGATCGGGCTCTCCAGCAGGCGCACGATCGCCTACCTGTACGCCTGGACGCTGATGCTCGCCGGTCTGGCCCTGGCCCTGCGCTTCATCCCCTACAGCGACCACAAAGGCCACCTGCACACCGGTTGGACGCTGGTGCTGCTCGGCCTGGGGCTGCTCGTGGTCGCCGCCAGCGCGTACCTCGTCTACGTCCTCGAGATCCTCAAGTTCAGGCGCCTGGACGCCATGCGCCACCGCCTGCTGCGCCCGGAGGCATCACCAGCCGAGATCGAGGTGCACGTGGCCAAGGATCTGGAAACCGGTGAGTTCCAGGCCGTGTCGCAGGCCGGGCACGGCGAGGTGCAGGCGCGGGTGGGAGATGTGCCTTCCGGGACTGAGCAGCGGGTCGGCGAGCGGCAGGTGGATGAGGATGGCATAGGCGCAGAAGACAAGCGTGGCCCAGCGCAGGCGCCGATCGCCGCTGACGGCCGCTAGCGGCAACAGCCAGATCCCATACCAGGGCAACAGCCACGCCGTGGAGAGCAGCAGAGCGAGCGTGGCCCAGCCGGCGGCCACGCGCCAGTCGGCCCCGCGGGCGGTCCGCCACAGGCACACCGCGAGGATCGCGAGGAAGCCGGCCACGAACAGGTGGCGCCACCAGGCGGGCGTCCCGCTCAGGCCCACCAGCCGCGCGGTCTCGGCCGGGATGCTGTGGGTGGCCACCAGCTGCTGCTGCTCCCCCACCGCGCCGAGGAAGCCGAGTGCGTGCACGCCGAAGCCGATCACGCCGAGGGCGAGCAGCGCCAGCAGGCTGAGCGCCGCCGCACCCGCCACCTGCAGGCGCTCGCGCTCGCGCCCGCGCGCCGGGGCGAGCATGAGGAAGGGCAGCACCAGGCCGGCCGTGAGCTTGACTCCCATACCGGCGACCAGCGCACTCGCGCCCGCGCGCACACGCGGGCGCGAGTCGGCGCTTGCGGTAAGTGCCAGCGCGAGGGCGAGCGCGGCCAGCACCAGCGTGTCGTTGTGGGCGCCGCCGACCGCCAGCACCAGCAGCACCGGGTTCAGGCCCACGAACGCCGCCGCCCAGCCGGCGGAGTGCCCAAGGCGAGACGCCGCGCGCGCGACGAGCGCGACGGCCGCGAGGCTCGAAAGGACCGCGATCCCCTTCAGCGCCCACAGCCCGCCGGCCAGTCCCAGTGGGGCGATGGCATAGGTGGCGAGCGTGAACAGGGGCCCATAGGGAGAGTGCTGGAAGTGCCAGAAGGTGAACGCATAGGAGGGGTCGGTGAAGGCTTCGGCGGCCACATGGGTGTAGGGGTCGAGGCCGTGCAGCGCCCCCATGCGTGCGAACGCCAGATACCCGAAGACGTCCTGGGAGATCAGGGGCGGGCCGAGCAGGAGCAGCACGTGCGCTCCCACGATCGTGCCCGCGAGCGCCGCGATGGGCAGCGAGCGCGCCGTGGCGAGCACCAGCAGGTAGCTCGCACACATCACCAGCATGAACGTCTGAAAGGTGCCGCTCGAGAGGCTCATGTCGAATTCGGCCAGCGGACCGGCGAGCCAGCCGGGCCAGCCGCCCGCACGCGCGGGGACGTACTGCGAGGGGGATCCGGCGGCGCCGGCGCTCACCAGAAAGACGGTTGTGAGCACGCCGAGGAGCCCCAGCGCGCCGAGCGCGCTCGCGATTCGCGTCGGCGCTCCGGACGCATCGGGGCGGCTGCTCCGGCCGGGTGCTGTGCCTTTGGCGCGGCCGCGGGGTATGGGAGTCGTGGCCTCGATGCGATCCATTGTTACGTCTGCCCGGCCTGCAAGTGTCTTGCGGGACCGGTACCCTGATGACACAGCTGCGCCCGCCGGGGGCCCCCGAACGCGGGCGCATGTTTCGCTGAGACGCCCGTCCGCGGGCGCGCTCACAACCCATATGCGACGCCGCAACCGCAAACGTACATCGCGCCGGACCCCCGGGCCCAGCCGCGTTCTGATCCTGTCCGCCGATGTGGGGGAGGGTCACGCTGCCGCTGCCCGGGCGCTCGCCCAGCAGATCGAGGAGTCCCCCAAGCCGGCAGAGGTCGCGGTCATCGACGGTCTCGCCGCGATGGGCCCGCTGCTGCGGCCGGTGGTCGAGGACGGCTACCGCGTGCAGCTGCGCTTCTTTCCCTGGACCTACACGGTCATCTACTGGCTGCTCGAGCACGTGCTGCCGGTGCGGATGGTGGCCCGGCGGCTGTTGTGCGCACTGGGCTCCCGCCCGCTCGCCCGGGTGATCGCAGAGTACGAGCCCGACGTGATCGTCTCGACCTATCCGGCCGTGACCGTCGTGCTGGCGAGGCTGCGGCGCACCGGCGTGGTGAGCTGCCCGACGGTCGCCACGATCACTGATCTGACGGGCCTGTTCTTCTGGGCCCAGCCCGGCATCGACACGCATCTGGTCATGTACGGCGAGTCGATGCACTCGGTCGAGCGGATCGCCGGACGCGGCAGCGTCGAGCTGGTGCGGCCGCTGATCTCGGCCGAGTTCCTGGAGCCGCGGTGCCCGATCGAGGCGCGTCGCAAGCTCGGCCTGCCCGAGGACGGGCGCATGGTCGTGGTCTCCGGCGGCGGCTGGGGAGTGGGCGACATCGCGGGCGCCGTGGAGGAGTTCACGAGGGTGCCCGAGGTGTCGAGCATCGTCTGCCTGGCCGGGCGCAACGAGCAGCTCGCCGAGAAGCTGCGATCGACCTTCGGCGGCGAACCCCGTGTGCACGTATACGAGTTCACCGACAAGATGCCCGACCTGCTGGCGGCGGCCGACGTGCTGGTGCACTCCACCGGCGGAGTGACCTGCCTGGAGGCCAAGGCCGCGGGGACGCCGGTGGTCTCATACGGGCTGCCGGTCGGTCACGCGCGTCTCAACACGCGGGCGATGGCGACGCTGGACCTGCTGAGGCTGGCGAACGACACCGACGAGCTGCGCGAGCACGTTCAGGCCAGCTTTGCGGCCGGCGACGGGGTGCAGGCGACCCGGCAGGGCGCCCAGGCGGACGCCGAGGGTCCGGCCGCCGTGGACGTGGTGCTGAGGGCACAGCGAAGGGTGCGTCCGATCCCGATCTGGAAGATGCGCGCGGCGGCCCTCGCCACGCAGCTGGTGCTGCTGATCGGCGTCGGCTCGTGGATGATGTCCACCGACGAGGTGAGCACGGTCGCCGCCAAGGTGCTGGACGTGGACACGCTCGTCCACGTGAACACCTCCCAGGCCGATGTGGGCCTGATCGTGCACGCGCCTTCGGCTGACATCCCGCTGGTGGCCTCCGAGCTCGCCGCCAGGGGAATCCACGTGACCCTCGCCGACGACTCCGGCGTGCCGAGCAGCGAGCGCGTCGCGAGCATGCGTGCGCTCGGCGAGCAGCTGCTCCCCGAAGTGCCCGGCTCGAAGCTCCTGCGCTGGGTGCGCACCCGTGGCATCCTGCGCTCGCAGGCCCGCGCCCTGGGCCTGCACCACCGCTTCTACTTCCTGCAGCCCCGGAACGGGCTATCTGTCGGACAGCTGGTGCTGGCTCGCACGGCCGGCGCAACGCCCGTCAAGGGCGCGTTGCGGATCAGCGCCACCTCTCCGTTGCCTCAGCGCCCGATGCGGGCGGGCGACGTGCTCGTGGTCGAGCTCGACGGATCTGCCTCCTCGGTGGTCGGGCTCGAACGCATCATCTCCTGGCTCGGATCCGATCGACTGGGCGCGGAGCCGCTGGGGTGGCTGATGCGCTCGCCGGCCATCAAGGCGAGCAGCAGGGGCGAGCGCGCCAGCAGCGCCGCGCCGACGACCAGCAGCAGCAGCGAGGCGACGAGCGGGCCGCCGCTGAGCGGGGTGGCGCCGAAGCGCTCGCCCAGCAGCAACGGCGCCAGCACCACCGGCACCACCGTCTGAGTCACGAACACCACCGGCGCCACCTGGATCGCCGGGCGCGATTGCAGCGCGCTCATCTCGCTGAGCACCCCGACACCTGAGGCGGCGGCGGTCGACAGTCCCCAGAGCGCAGCGGCGAGCAGGTGATGCCCCGAGAGATCGTCGGAGGCGAGCTTGGTCGCCACCCCGCTCCAGCCGAACGCGAGGCCCGCCCCGATCATCGTGATCTCGGCGCGGGAGTGCCCGATCCGCTGCAGCAGGTAGGGGAGCAGGCTCGCCAGCCCGAGGCCGACGAGCACCAGCGTGATCGTCAGCTCCTCGGAGCTGTGGGCGGTGCTGCGCGGTGGCGCGAACACGCCCGCGCCGATCACGCCGATCACGATCGCGCTCATCGCGAAGTACTCGTAGCGGCCCGCATGCTCGTTCAGCATGCGCTCGGCCAGGAACATCAGCACCAGCAGTCCCGCCGCCAGCGCCGGCTGCACCACCACGAGCGGGGCAAGCAGCAGCGCCACCACCTGAAGCGGCCAACCGAGGATCGACAGGCCGGTTCCGAGCAGCCAGCGAGTGCGCCTGATCAGCCCCCAGACGAGCGCCAGGCGCAGGTGCTCGGAGCGCGGAGCCTGCTTGGCGTCCATCGCCTGGAGGGCGATCCCTAGGCTGTAGAGCGTCGACGCCCCTACCGCCGCCCCGATTCCCAGCACCAGATCGACCATGTCTGCCCACGATCATCGCACTCCAGGGGCCGCCATCGCGGGCGCGCTGGGCGCCGGCGCGATCGTGAGCTACCTGCTGCCGGCCCTCGCCGGATCCCAGCCCGTCCTCTTCCCACGCTCGCCCGCGCCGATCTCGCCGTGGCTGCGTCGCGCGTTGGGAGTCGAGGACAGCACGGCCAGCGGGCGCGGCTATGCGCTCACCTTCGACGACGGCCCGCATGCGCAGGGAACCCCGGCGGTGCTCGAGGTGCTCGCGCGGGAGCGGGTCACCGCGACGTTCTTCCTCGTCGGCGAGCAGCTGCTGCGCAATCCGGGGCTCGGGCGTGAGATCGTCGCCGCCGGCCACGAGATCGCGCTGCACTGCCACCGCCACCGCAACCTGCTGCGGCTGGGGCCCCGTCAGGTACGCGAGGACATCGATCGCGCCCAGGAGATCATCGAGACCGCCACTGGGATCTCCCCGACGCTCTACCGCCCTCCGTACGGCGTCCTCAACGCCGCTGCCCTGCGTCTCGCACGGGCACGCGGCTGGCGCACCCTGCTGTGGAGCCAGTGGGGCCGCGACTGGGAGGCCCGCGCCACCCCCGAGTCGATCGCCGCGCGCGTGACCACCGGCGTCGGCGAGGGTTCGGTGCTGCTGCTGCACGACGCAGACGACTACTCCGCGCCGGGCTCCTGGCAGCGCACGGTCGCAGCGCTGCCGCGGGTCCTTGACACGCTCGCCGAGCGCGGTCTGCAGCCGACGATTCCATAGGTGTCGTAGCTGCCCACGCGAGTGGCGGTGGTATCCACCGCGCGCGACCTCTGTATAGCCATGGTCATACGGACAGCGCGAGGTGATGTTGCCCGCGACCGTCACCGTCGGCGGATAACATCGATCGCTTGAGCACTGCGGTTTCGATCGAGCCGGGGGGGTCGGCTGCCGCGATCCCCGCCCTGCAGGCGCACCCTCTTCCAGCGACGCGTACGCGCTGGTGGGTCGAGGGGCTGGTCGTCGTGTGGCTGTTGTGGCTGTACGACGCGATCAACAACCTCGCGCCCTTGCGCCTGCAGCTCGCGCTCGGTCACGCGCGCGCGATCCTGCACCTGGAGAGCACGCTCGGGATCGACCCCGAGCACGCCCTGGATGGCTGGCTGGCGGGACATCACACCTTTGGCCTGGTCCTCTCCGACTACTACGACAACGCCCACTTCGTGGTCACGCTCTCGCTGCTCGGCTGGCTGTGGTGGCGCCGCGCCGATCTCTACCGGCCACTGCGCAACTCGCTCGTGCTCGTCAACCTGCTCGGCTTCGTCGTCTTCTGGCTGTATCCGGTGGCCCCGCCGCGGATGCTCCCCGGCTTCACAGACGTGGTCGCGGCCACGCACGCGATCGGCTCGTGGCATACCGGGGCGTTGGCCTCAGAGGCGAACGAGCTCGCCGCGATGCCCTCGCTGCACATCGCCTGGGCGGTGTGGTGCGCTGTTGCTCTGTGGCAGCTCTCCAACAGGCGGTGGATACGGAGCGCCGCTGTGGCCTACCCCTTCCTGACCGCCGCGGCGGTGTTGGCGACGGGCAATCACTTCGTCCTCGACATTCTCGGCGGGCTCGCCGTGATCGCCGCCTCGATGCTGGTGGTCGAGCTGTACAGGCGCCGTCCGCTGCGTCCCGGCAGGCCGGTTGCCTCGGCCGCTCGTAAACGGCCGTTTCTCGCAAAATCCGCAGATCCCGCGTACCGCATGTCACAAACTTGTTACGAAGTCCAAGACACGGTAGACTGACGCCGCCGTCGTAGATAGTTGAGGGACGCTTCGATGGCTCCGACGCGTAAGGCGCGGATAAAACCTCGTCTGTAGGGTGGCCCTACGCACATGCAAGACTTCGACGCCAACGCCGATCTAAGCTGCCTGCCCGCCTTCGGGCCGGGAAGCGCGTGCCGCCAGCCCTTCGGACCTCGGGACTGACGTGGTCTTCCTTCGCTACCTCGACGTGTGCCTGGTGCTCGCGACGGCGCCCTTTGTCCTGGCGGGCGGCGGTCCCGAGCTCGGCTATGCGGTGGGCGCGAGTGCCTGGCTGCTGACGAGGGCGGGTGTGGCCTTCACGCACGACCGCGCCCGGCGCATGGGCGATGCGAGGGTCAAAGCCGGATTGCACGTCGCCGGCATGATGGGCCGGATATGGCTCGTCGCGGCGGCGATCATCCTCGCTCGCTACGCGGGCGGCAAGGCCGACGGGATCATGGCCGCCGCGCTCCTGCTCGCCGCCTTCACCGTCTATCTGGTCATGTCCTTCTTCACCCGTGACAGCCCACTCAGCGGGCGTCCCACGCAGAGCACCCCGAGCACCTCATGAGCGCCTCAGCCCACAGTCCCGGGCCGGCGACGAGCACGGCCCCCAATGGGGCTCGCCGCAAGCTGAGCACGAAGCAGAAGCTGCTGCTCGCTGCCGGCGTGTGGGTCGGCGGCATCGTCGTGCTGGCCGCCATCTACGGCGTCAAGGGACACCGCAACAGCGCCTTCGAACCGCAGAACGAGTTCAAACTGGACAACTGGGTGAACCTGGGGATCTTCTCGATCAACAAGGCGGTCCTCTACCTCGTGCTGGCGGCCGTGGCCACGTGCGTGAGCATGATCTACATCGCTCGGCGGATGCAGGCTCGACCCAACAAGGTCCAGGCCGCGGTCGAGGTCCTCTTCAGCCTGATGCGCGACAACATCACCGGCAGCGCCATGGACGAGAAGATGGCGGCCAAGTGGTTCCCGTTCATCGGCGCCCTGTTCCTGTTCATCATGTTCTCCAACCTGATCGGCTACATCCCGCTGCCGACCAACACCGAGCACGAGATCAGCGTGTTCGGCCTGAGCATCCCGTCCTTCTCCCTGTATGCGGCCACGGCCAACCTCGCGGTCCCGCTCGTGCTCGCGCTGGTCGTCTTCTTCTCCTACACCTTCGAAGGCGTGCGCGCCAAGGGCCCGATCGGCTACCTCAGAGGACTGATCCCCGGTGGCGTCACGGGCGGGATGGCCGTGGCCATCTTCTTCCTCGAGGTGCTCTCGAACCTGATGCGCATCCTGTCGCTGACCATTCGTCTGTTCGCCAACATCCTGGCCGGCCACCTGATCATCCTGTTCATGGCCGGGGCGCTAGCGGTGATCCTCGGGATCACCGCTCTGGGCTGGTTCACACTCCCGTTCGGCATCGCGCTGTTCGCGTTCGAGGTCGGCCTGGTTGCCGCCCTGCAGGCGTTCATCTTTGCCACCCTCACAGCTATCTACCTGGGCGGCGCCGTCGCCGAAGACCACTAAAGGAGCCAATCGTCGTGCATATTGCTTTCATCACCTTCCTGGCGGCTGCGACCGAAGAAACCGCCAAGGCCGGCAAGTCGATCGGACTGGGCGTCGGCGGTGGTCTCGGCGCCGTGGGCGCCGGCGTCGGCATCGGCATCATCTTCGGCAAGGCGATCGAAGCGATCACCCGCCAGCCCGAGATGCGCGACGAGATCACCCAGCTGCAGTGGCTGGGCTTCGCCCTGACAGAGGCCTGCTTCTTCTACGGGCTCGTGGCCGGGCTGCTGGCCGCGTTCATCGTCTGACGCCATGCCCGTGATCGCGTCAAACGGAAGCTTCCTGATCAAGCCGGGCATCGGCCTGATGGTGTGGACCCTGCTCGTCTTCGGGATCACCATGTTCCTGCTCTCGAGGCTCGCCTTCCCCCGCATCTCAGAGGCCCTCGGCCGCCGCCAGAAGTCGATCGAAGACTCGATCGACACGGCCGAGCGCACGCGCGAGGAAGCCGATCAGATCCTCGCCGAATACCGTGAGCGGCTGAAGGAGGCACGGGCGCAGGCCGACGAGATCGTCCAGCGCGCGCGCCAGGCGGCGGAGTCGCACGAGCACGAGGCCAAAGAACAGGGCCAGGAGATGCTCGCCGAGGCCGCACGCAAAGCGGAGCGCGACATCGAGACGGCAACCAAGCGCGCCCTGGACGACATCCGCAAGGAGGTCGCAGACCTGACGATCATGGCCACCGAGAAGGTCACGCGCAAGACGCTCACCGACGCCGACCAGCGCAGGCTGGTCGAGGAGGCGCTGAGCGAGCTCGACTTCTCGGCGATCTCCGCGGACGCAACGCACAACTGATGGAGGAGCTCGCCCAGGTCTACGCACGCTCGCTGTTCCAGGTCGCCCGCGAGCAGGGCAAGCTCGACGAGCTGCGCGAGCAGCTCGCCCAGTTCGCCGATGCGCTGGACGAGCATCGCCAGCTGGCAGTGTTCTTCTTCTCTCCCTACTTCTCCACCGCCGAGAAGCAGGAGGCCCTCGGCCGCGTGCTCGAGGGAGCTGATGAGATCCTGCTGAACTTCCTCGCCCTGCTCATCGAAAACCACCGCATGCCGGTGATCTTCCGCATCCGCGACGAGTACCAGCGCCTGTGGGAGGAGGAGAACAAGCTGCTGCCGGTGGAGATCACGAGCGCGATCGAGCTCGACCAGCAGACCACCGAGAGCCTCGGCAGGACGATCGGGGAGCGCGCCGGGCGCAAGGTCACGCTGGCCGCGCGCGTGGACCCGGACATCCTGGGCGGCATCGTGCTCAGGGTGGGCAACTCGATTCTCGACGCCTCTATTCGCAACCGACTGGAGCAGCTGCGCAGGCACGTTGCCCAAGGAGCTTCATAGGAACATGCAGATCAATCCCGACGAGATCACAAGCATTCTGAAGAGTCGCATCGAGGGACTCGACAGCGGAACGGCCGAGCTGACCGAGGTCGGCACGGTGCTGTCCGTGGCCGACGGCATCGCACGCCTGCACGGCCTGGAGAACTGCATGTCCTTCGAGATGCTCGAGTTTCCCCACGGCGTCACCGGCCTGGCCCTGAACCTCGAGTCCGACAACGTCGGCGCCGTCCTGTTCGGCGAGTGGGAGCACATCTCCGAGGGCGACACCGTCCGGCGCACCGGCTCCCTGCTCGAGATCCCGGTGGGCGAGCAGATGCTCGGCCGGATCGTCGATCCGCTGGGCCGTCCCCTGGACGGCAAGGGCGACATCGCGATCGAGGAGACCCGCCCCGCCGAGTTCAAGGCGCCGGGAGTCGTCCAGCGCCAGCCCGTCACCGAACCGATGCAGACGGGCCTGAAGGCGATCGACGGGATGATCCCGATCGGCCGCGGGCAGCGCGAGCTGATCATCGGCGATCGCCAGACCGGCAAGACGGCGATCGCGATCGACGCGATCATCAACAACAAGGACACCGGCGTCGTCTCGATCTACGTCGCCATCGGGCAGCGCATGTCCACGGTGGTCGCGCTGGCACAGACGCTCGACGAACACGGTGCGCTCGACAACACGATCATCGTGGCCGCCTCAGCCGATGAGGCCGCGCCGATCAAGTTCATGGCGCCGTATGCGGGCTGTGCGATGGGGGAGCACTTCCTCTACAACGGCAAGCACGCGCTGTGCGTGTATGACGATCTGACCAAGCACGCCTACGCCTACCGGCAGATGTCGCTGCTGCTGCGCCGCCCGCCGGGCAGGGAGGCCTACCCCGGCGACGTGTTCTACCTGCACTCCCGCCTGCTCGAGCGCGCGGTCAAGCTCAACGACGAGCTCGGCGGCGGCTCGCTGACGGCGCTGCCGGTCATCGAGACGCAGGCCGGCGATGTCTCGGCCTACATCCCCACGAACGTGATCTCGATCACCGACGGGCAGATCTTCCTCGAGTCGGCGCTGTTCAACTCCGGGGTGCGTCCCGCCATCAACGTCGGCATCTCGGTGTCTCGCGTCGGTGGTAACGCCCAGATCGGCCCGATGAAGAAGGTGGCCGGGCGGATCAAGCTCGAGCTCTCCCAGTACCGCGACCTCGAGGCCTTCGCGCAGTTCGGCTCGGACCTCGACGCCGACACCCAGCGCACGCTGGCCCGCGGCGAGCGGCTCGTGACCACGCTCAACCAGCATGAGCGCGAGCCCCTGGCGGTGGAGGACCAGACGGTGCAGATCTACGCAGCCACGAACGGCTTCCTCGACCGCCTGAACGTCGATCGCGTGGGCGAGTTCCTGATGGGGCTGACCGAAAGGATGCACTCCCAGCACAAAGACATCCGCGAGAAGATCGCCAGCGGCGACTGGTCGGATGATACCCAGAAGGCCGTGCGCGACGCCGTCGATGCGTTTGCCCAGGACTTCGGCTACGACCTCGACGAGGAGGGCCAGCCGCTCGACGAGGACGCGCCCACCGGGCAGGCGAGCACCAGCGAGCCACGCGACTCGACGCCGCAGGAGGCGCAGGCGGCGGCTTAGCGCCGTCCTCCGGTAAACGCCATGGCATCCCAGCGCGACGTCAAGAACAAGATCACCTCGGTGAAGAACATCCAGAAGATCACGCGCGCCATGGAGATGGTGGCCGCGGCGCGGCTGCGCCGAGCCGAGCAGCGGATCGACGCCCTGCGCCCCTACGCCGACGCGCTGAGACGGATGACCCGCCAGGCGGCCCAGGCCGCCGGCGCGGAGGCCTCGCGCCTGCCGCTGCTCAAAGAGCACGACTCCGAAGAGAGGGTCGGCGTCCTGCTCGTCACCGGCGACCGCGGCCTGGCCGGTGGCTTCAACTCGCAGATCATCCGTGCCGGGGTTCGCATGGCGGGCGAGCTGGGCGAGGAAGGGCTGCAGAGCTCCTGGTATGCCACCGGTCGCAGGGGCGTCTCCTCGCTCAGCTTCCGCGGCTATGAGCTGAGCGGCACCTACACGGGCTTCACCGATCGCCCCTCCTACGCGGATGCGCGCACCATCGCCGACGACCTGATCCAGGCCTACATAGACGGGGAGGTGGATCGGGTCGAGATGGTCTACAACTCCTATGTATCCCCGCTGACGCAGAAGGTCACCCACGAGCGACTGCTGCCGCTCTCGCACGCAACGATCGCGGGCGAGGAGTCCGAGGACCCTGCCGGCTCCTCGCGGGACGCCGAGACTGGGCCGCGGGCGCTGGTCAACTACGAGCCCGACCCCGAGGAGATACTCAAGCGCCTGATTCCCGACTACGTCGAGATCTCGATCTATCGGGCGCTGGTCGAGTCCACGGCGGGCTTCTTCGGAGCCCAGATGACCGCGATGCGCAGCGCGTCCGAGAACGCCGGCGAAATCATCACCGACTACACGCTGCAGATGAACCGCGCCCGCCAGGCCGAGATCACCCAGGAGATCATGGAGGTCGTGGCCGGCGCTGAGGGATTGAGCTAGCGATCGTCCCCGACCGAAACGAAAACTTGAACAGAATGACTAGGAGATCACAGAGCTAATGTCAGCCCCCACCACAGAGCCAGCAGGGACGCACCCTGAAGGGCACGAGCAGTCCGCGAACGGCGCCGCAAAGCAGAACGTCGGGCGAATCGAGGAGATCCAGGGCGTCGTGATCGAGGCCTTCTTCCCCGATCGCCTGCCCGAGATCAACCACGCGATCACCGTCGCCCGGCCGGCGGCCGCGGCGGACGAGGAGGCCCCCGGCATCAGCGCCTCGGCCGGCGAGGGCGTGCTCGTATGCGAGGTCCAGCAGCACCTGGGCGACGACCGGGTGCGCGCCGTGGCGATGGACACCACCGACGGTCTTTCCCGCGGCCTGGAGGTCATCGACACCGGCGGGCCGATCTCGGTGCCCGTCGGAGAGGCCACGCTCGGGCGCATCTTCAACCTGCTCGGCGAGCCGATCGATCTCGGTGCCGATCTGCCCGAGGGCGTTGAGCGCCGCAGCATCCACCAGGAGGCCCCGCGCGTCGAGGATCTCACGCCGACGACCGAGATGTTCGAGACGGGCATCAAGGTCATCGACCTGCTGGCGCCTTACGCCAAGGGAGGCAAGGTCGGGCTGTTCGGGGGCGCCGGCGTGGGCAAGACGGTGCTGATCCAGGAGCTCATCCACAACCTCGCCAAGGAGCACGGCGGGCTGTCGGCCTTCTGCGGCGTGGGCGAGCGCTCGCGCGAGGGCAACGACCTGTGGCTGGAGATGAAGGAGTCGGGCGTGCTCGACAAGACGATGCTCGTCTTCGGGCAGATGAACGAGCCCCCCGGGGCGCGCATGCGCGTGGCGCTGTCGGGCCTGACGATGGCCGAACACTTCCGCGACGAGGGTCAGGACGTGCTGCTGTTCATCGACAACATCTTCCGCTTCGTCCAGGCGGGCTCCGAGGTCTCGGCCCTGCTCGGGCGCATGCCCTCGCAGGTCGGCTACCAGCCCACGCTCGAGACCGAGATGGGCCAGCTGCAGGAGCGGATCACCTCCACCAAGCGCGGCTCGGTGACATCGGTGCAGGCGATCTACGTGCCGGCCGACGACTACACCGACCCGGCGCCGGCATCAGTGTTCGCCCACCTCAACGCCACCACGGCGCTCTCTCGTGCGATCTCCGAAAAAGGCATCTACCCGGCCGTGGACCCGCTCGACTCGACCTCGACGATCCTCAAGGCGGACATCGTCGGCGAGGAGCACTTCCGCGTGGCCAACCGCGTCAAGGAGATCCTGCAGCGCTACAAGGAGCTCCAGGACATCATCGCGATCCTCGGCATCGACGAGCTCTCCGACGAGGACAAGCTCACGGTCCAGCGCGCGCGCAAGATCGAGCGCTTCCTCTCCCAGCCGTTCTTCGTGGCCGAACAGTTCACGGGCACCCCCGGCGCCTACGTGCCGATCGCCGAGACGATCCGGGGCTTCGAGGAGATCATCGAGGGCAAGCACGACGAGGTCCCTGAGAACGCCTTCTTCCTGAAGGGCACGATCGACCAGGTCGTCGAGGCGGCCAAGAAATAGTCCATGGCTCGCACCAAGTTCCCAGCCGAAGTGCTCACGCCCGAGGGCGAGGTCTTCTCAGATGAGGTCGAGATGCTCTCGACGCGTACGGTCGTGGGCTCGATCGGAATCCTCGCGGGCCACGAGCCGATCCTGGCGATGCTCGAGCCGACCGAGCTGCGCCTGTATCGCTCGGAGTCCGAGATCGTGCGCTTCGCCCAGGCCGAGGGCTATCTGCAGTTCGCCGACAATCGCGCGCTCGTGCTGGTCGAGGAGGCGCTCGATCCGGAGGCGCTCGACCGCGGTACTCTCGAGACCAAGCTCTCCGAAGCGCGGTCGGCGGCCGAGCGGTCCGAGGAGGGCACCGAGGAGAAGGCGCGCGCGCTTCGTGACATCCGCCGCTACGAGGCGTTCCTCGCGGTTGGAGCAGTCGGAGGCTAGGAGCGGGGACATGGATACGGACCCCGCAGCGGCTCACTTCGAGCGCAAGCGTCCAGGCTGGTTCACGGCTCATGTCTTCAACCCGCTCGTCGCCGGCCTCACCCGCATGGGGCTCAGCCTGCTGGGCTCGCGGGTGCTGGAGGTCCGCGGGCGCAGCACGGGCGCGCTGCGGCGGACGCCCGTGAACCTCCTGACCCTCAACGGCGAGCGCTACCTCGTGGCTCCCCGGGGTGAGACCCAGTGGGTGCGCAACCTACGGGCGAGCGGCGAGGGCAGGCTGCTGCTCGGACGCCGCAGCGAGCCGTTCACGGCGGCCGAGGTGGCGGACGAGCAGAAGGTGGAGATCCTGCGCGCCTACCTCAAGCGCTGGAAGGCCGAGGTGGGAGTGTTCTTCGACGGGGTTGGCCCGGACTCTCCCGAGGAGGAGCTGCGCGGGGCGGCGCCCAAGCACCCGGTATTCCATCTGACCCGCGCCTCTTGATCGGACTCACGCAGGCCACCCGCGCTGTCTCGCCCCTGCACCGGCTAGCCTACTCCGCCTCATGAGCACAGCAAGCGACCCAATCGGAGTGATCGGTACCGGCTACGTCGGTCTGGTGACCGCGGCCGGCTTCGCCGAGCTCGGCAGCGAGGTGTGGTGTGTGGACATCGACGCCGAGAAGATCGAGCGTCTGCGCCGCGGCGAGGTGCCGATCTATGAGCCGGGTCTCGCGGAGCTGCTGGCGCGCAACTCCGAGCGCCTGCACTTCTCGACCGACCTGGCCGACGCGCTCGAGCACGCTCGCCTGCTGTTCGTGGCCGTGGGAACGCCGCCGACGTACTCCGGCGACGCTGACCTTTCGGCGGTGCACGCGGTCGTGGGCGCGATCCCGGCCTCCGACGAGCACGCGCTGGTGATGAAGTCGACGGTGCCCTGCGGCACAGGCGCCTCGCTGCAGCGGGTGTTCGCCGAGAGTGGCAAGGACGGCCTCGGCTATGTGTCCTGCCCGGAGTTCCTCAAGGAGGGCTCGGCCGTCAAGGACTTCCTGCACCCAGACCGCGTGGTCGTGGGCGACGAGGGCGGCTGGGCGGGGGACGCGGTCGCGGAGCTCTACGCTCCCCTAAAAGCACCGCTCGTGCGCACGGACGTCGCCAGCGCGGAGATGGTCAAGCTCGCCTCGAACGCCTTCCTGGCGACCAAGATCTCGTTCATCAACGAGATCGCCAACGTCTGCGAGGAGACCGGTGCGGACGTCGTCGAGGTGGCGCGGGGCATGGGCCTCGACGATCGCATCGGAGCCAAGTTCCTGCAGGCGGGGATCGGCTTCGGCGGTAGCTGCTTTCCCAAGGACGTCGACGCGCTCAAGCAGCTGGCGGGCAACTCCGGCTACCACTTCCAGCTGCTCACGGCCGTGATCGAGGTCAACGACCTGCAGAAGCGCCGGGTGATCGGCAAGCTGCAGCGGCATCTGGGCAGCCTGGCCGGAAAGCGGATCGCGCTTCTCGGACTGGCCTTCAAGCCGAACACCGACGACATGCGCGAGGCCTCCTCGCTGGTGCTCTCCGCAAGGCTGCAGGCGGATGGCGCCGTGGTGAGCGCCTATGACCCGATAGCCGAGGAGCAGGCGCGCAAGCTGGTCTCGGGGATCACGTTCGCCGCTTCACCGCTGCAGGCCCTCGCGGATGCGGACGCGGCCGTGCTCGTGACCGAGTGGAGCGAGCTGGTCGAGCTCGATTGGGTCGGGGTGGCCGAGGCGATGAGCGGGAACCTCCTGATCGACGGGCGCAACGCCCTCGATCCGGCGGCCGTGCGCGCCGCGGGCCTCATCTACGAGGGGATCGGGAGGCGGTGAGCCCATCCAGGCGGTGATCCTCGTCGGGGGGCAGGGTACGCGCCTGCGTCCGCTGACCGCGAAGATCCCCAAGCCGGTGGTCCAGCTCGTCGACCGACCCTTCATCTCCTACATGCTCGAATGGCTGATCGGGCACGGAATCGATGACGTGATCATGTCCTGCGGCTTCCTCGCCGACGGCGTGCGCAGCGTGCTCGGCGACGGCACGGAGCTGGGCATCCGGCTGCGGTTCGTCGAGGAGCCCGAGCCGCGCGGGACCGCCGGCGCGCTGAAGCTGGCCGAGCCGATGCTCGACGAGCGCTTCCTGGTGCTCAACGGCGACGTTCTCACCGACATCGACCTGAGCGCCCAGATCGCCCAGCACGAGCGGACCGGGGCCCGGGGAACGCTGGCACTCGTGCCCGTCGCCGACCCGAGCGCCTACGGACTGGTGGTGCTCGAGGAGGACCGCTCGGTGCGCGACTTCGTCGAGAAGCCGAGCTCGGACACGGCCGCCTCCAACCTGATCAGCGCAGGCGCCTACGTGCTCGAGCGCGAGATCCTCGAGCTCGTGCCGCCAGGGCGCAACGTCTCGATCGAGCGCGAGGTGTGGCCGGCGCTGGTTGGCGACGGGCTCTACGGCTTCCCCTCGGAGAGCTACTGGCTCGACATCGGCACCCCCGCGCGTTACCTGCAGGGGACCTTCGACATCATCGAGGGCAACGTCCAGACGGCCGTGCAGGAGCGCCTCGGCAGCGACTGGCTGTCGATCGACGACGGCGCCGAGGTGCGCGGGCGCGCGATCCCGCCCGCGCTGCTCGAGCGCGGCGTCCACGTCGCCGAGGGCGCCCACGTCGGCAGCCTGGTGGTGCTCGGCGAGGACGTCTCGATCGGCGCCGGGAGCGTCGTGGAGCGGGCCGTTATCCTTCGTGGGAGCAAGATCGGCGCCGGCTGCGAGCTGCGTAACTGCATCATCGCCGCCGACTGCCGGGTCGGTCCGCGCACGAAGATCACCGGTGGCGCGGTGCTCGGCGAGGGGGTGAGCGTCGGGGCGGACAACGTGATCACGCGCGGGGCGCGTATCTTCCCTGGTGTGCAGTTGCCCGATCGGGCGATCGAGTTCTAGGCCACAGGAGGCGAGCAGCAGATGAGCGACACCGGCGCGACCGCCACACCGATTGCCGAGGAGCTTTCGCGCGCCGCGATCGCACGTGTCGACGTCTCCGATCAGCTGGGCGACGTGCTCGCCCTGCCCGAGCATCTGCGCGACGCGCTCTGGCGGGTGGAGTCGGCGATCATGCAGGACTGGGACACGACGGCCGGACTGGTCGTCGCCGGTATGGGCGGCTCGGCCATCGGCGGTGCGCTCGCGCGGGCTGCCCTCGGCGATCACGCCTCGCGGCCGATCTTCGTGACCCGCGCCTACGGGATACCCACCTGGACGACCCCCGACACGATGGTCCTGTGCGCCAGCTACTCGGGGGATACCGAGGAGACCCTCGCCTGCTACGAGTCCGCGGGCGCCCTGGGGGCCAAGCGCACAGTCGTGACGACCGGTGGGCGCCTGGCCGAGATGGCGCGTGCCGACGGTGTGCCCGTGATCCCACTCCCCGGCGGCTTTCAGCCCCGCGCGGCTGTGGCCTACATGATCGTCGCCGCGCTCGAGGTCGCCGCCCTCTGCGGCGCCGGGCCGCGCCTGACCTCCGAGATCGACGTGGCGGCCTCGCACATAGAGCAGCTCGTAGCCGAGTGGGGCCCGGACGCCCCCGAAGACTCGCTCGCCAAGGTGGTGGCCCGTGGCCTGATGGGCAGCACCCCCGTGATCGCCGGTGCGGGACTGACCACCCCGATCGCCTATCGCTGGAAGACGCAGATCAACGAGAACGCCAAGCAGCCGGCCTTCTGGCACGAACTGCCCGAGCTCGATCACAACGAGATCGTGGGCTGGGAGGGAGCAGGTGACGTCGGCCGCTTCTCGGCGGTGTTCCTCGACGACTCCGATGCGCACCCGCGGGTGAAGGACAGGATGGACATCACCGAGCAGCTCATCGCCGACAATGCGGTGGCAAGCTTCCGTCTGGAGACACGTGGGCAGACAGCGATCGAGCGGGTGATATCCCTGGTCCTGCTGGGCGACCTCGTCTCGATCTACCTCGCCACGCTGCGTGGCGTCGACCCGGGCCCCGTGAAGGTGATCGACAAGCTGAAGGCCGCGCTCGCCAACCGCTGAGTCGCCTGCCAGCCGTGTGATAGCGTCGAGCACGGCCGAGGAGCGCTGCGACGGGCCCGATCCGCCACGCTCGGCCTCTCTGTAGCAAGGGCGCTCACCTGACCGGACAGGAGGACTTCCCATGTCCACAATGACACCCGCCGCCACCCGCACCGACACGGACTTCAAGGTCGCCGACCTCTCCCTCGCGGAGTTCGGCCGCAAGGAGATCACGCTCGCCGAGCACGAGATGCCCGGGCTGATGTCCATCCGCCGCGAGTACGCGGACGCCCAGCCGCTGAAGGGGGCGCGGATCACGGGCTCGCTGCACATGACGATCCAGACGGCCGTGCTGATCGAGACGCTGACCGCGCTCGGCGCCGAGGTCCGCTGGTGCAGTTGCAACATCTTCTCCACCCAGGACCACGCCGCCGCCGCCGTGGCGGTCGGGCCCGACGGCAGCGTCGAGGACCCCCGCGGCGTGCCCGTATACGCGTGGAAGGGCGAGACCCTCGAGGAGTACTGGTGGTGCACCGAGCAGGTGCTCGTGTGGCCCGAGGGCGATGACGGCTCGACCGGGCCGAACATGATCCTCGACGACGGCGGCGACGCCACGCTGCTGGTGCACAAGGGCACCGAGTACGAGAAGGCCCGAGCGGTCCCCGACCCCTCGACGGCCGAGTCAGAGGAGCACGAGGTCATCCTCAACACGCTCACCCGCACCCTCAGCGAGGATCCCCAGCGCTGGACGCGGATCGGCGAGGGCATCAAAGGCGTGACCGAGGAGACCACCACGGGCGTGCACCGTCTCTATGAGATGGTGGAGACCGGCGAGCTGCTGTTCCCGGCGATCAACGTCAACGACTCGGTGACCAAGTCCAAGTTCGACAACCTCTACGGCTGCCGGCACTCGCTGATCGACGGCATCAACCGGGCCACCGACGTGATGATCGGCGGCAAGGTGGCCGTCGTGTGCGGCTTCGGCGACGTCGGCAAGGGCTGCGCGGAATCGCTGCGTGGCCAGGGCGCCCGCGTGATCATCACCGAGATCGACCCGATCTGCGCGCTGCAGGCGGCGATGCAGGGCTATGAGGTCAAGACGCTCGAGGACGTGATCGCGATCGGCGACATCTTCATCACCACGACGGGCAACAAGGACATCATCAAGGCGCAGGGCATGGCCCGCATGAAGCACCAGGCGGTGGTCGGCAACATCGGTCATTTCGACAACGAGATCGACATCGCGGGCCTCGCCAGGACCCCGGGCATCGAGCGCGTGAACATCAAGCCCCAGGTCGACAAGTGGGTCTTCCCGGACGGCCACGCGATCATCATGCTCTCCGAGGGGCGTCTGCTGAACCTCGGCAACGCCACCGGGCACCCGAGCTTCGTGATGAGCAACTCGTTCTCCAACCAGACGATCGCTCAGATCGAGCTGTTCACCAAGAACCACGAGTACGAGAAGAAGGTCTACGTGCTGCCGAAGCACCTCGACGAGAAGGTCGCGCGCCTGCACCTGGCCGCGCTTGGTGTGAAGCTCACACGGCTCACAGACGAGCAGGCCGCCTACATCGGCGTGCCGGTCGACGGGCCCTACAAGCCAGACCACTACCGCTACTGATCAGTACCGTGCCGCTTTCAGGAGGGTCGCTGACCAAGCGAGGCAAGGACGCAGGGAGCGTCGCGTACTGCGTACGTGAGCGACCGAGGACGCCGCGTCGCACCGGTCAGCGGCCATCCTGATGAGAGCGATGGTCCTTGCGGCGGGACTCGGGACCCGCCTGCGCCCGCTGACGTATGAGATCACCAAGCCGATGGTGCCGGTGCTGGATCGGCCGGTGATGGAGCACATCCTCGACCTGCTCGACCGCCACTCCTTCGAGTCGGTGATCGCCAACCTGCACTACTTCCCGGACTCGATCCGCGAGTACTTCGGTGACAGGCTCTCCTACCGCTTCGAGGAGGAGCTGCTGGGAACGGCGGGCGGCGTACGGGCGTGCGCGGAGTTCTTCGGCGAGGAGCCGTTTCTCGTGATCTCGGGGGATGCGCTCACGGACATCGACCTGACGGCGCTCGCGGCGCGCCACCGCGAGTCCGGTGGGATCGCGACGCTGGCGGTCAAGAAGGTGCCCGACACCCGCGAGTATGGCGTCGTGCTGCACGACCGCGAGGGTCGGATCACAGGCTTCCAGGAGAAGCCGGCGCCCGAGGAGGCGCTGTCTGACCTCGGCAACTGCGGGATCTACGTGTTCGACCCGAGGATCTTCGACTACTTTCCCGAGCGCCCGTTCGTGGACTGGGCCAAAGACGTCTTTCCGGTGCTGCTCGAGAACGACGTGCCCTTCCACATCCACGAGGTGCGCGAGTACTGGAACGACGTCGGCTCGCTGGCCGAGCTGCGCCAGGGCACCTTCGATGCGCTGTACGGCGAGCTGCGCCTGCAGCTGGCGGGCGAGGAGGTCGCCCCTGGCGTCGTTGCGGCCGGTCTCTCGCCGCTGCGCGAGGACACCGAGATCGACGGCTCGGCCTGGATCGGGCGCGACGTGCAGATAGGCGAGGGCGTGCGCCTGATGGGACCGATCGTGCTCGGGGACGGCGTCGTGCTCGGCGACGGGGCGCAGCTGCGATCCAGCATCGTCTTCCCCGGGACCCAGATCGCGGCGGGCGCGATCCTGATCGATGCCATCGCCGGCCACAGCGGCATCCTGCAGAGCCTGCGCCGACGCTAGAACGCGAAAGGGCCCGCCGAAGCGAGCCCCTTCACGGAAAGTGAGACTATGACAGTTGTCATAGTAGCAGATAGCTGGCTACATGTCGTTGACGCGTAGTCTACGCGAGTTCGTAGCGCTCGCGACGCTCCTGCGCCCGCTCGGACTCGGTCAGGGCGCGCATGAACAGGACGACCAGCGCGACCCCCATCACCAGCGACTGCTCCACGGCCATGATCAGCCCCGCGATCGACTGGTCATCGATCGCCGAGATGCCCCAAACGCGGGCATGGTGGACGTAGTAGGGATAGAGGGCCGAGGGCGCGAACGCGAGCCCCATTCCGAGCGCCCCCACGAACAGCTTGGTGCTCGCCATGTATATGACGGGGCCCATCCCGTCCAGGCGCCGGCGGGCACGGATCGGTGAGAGCAGGTGCCACCAGTACAGCGAGCCGGCGAGAACGAAGCTCACGTGCTCGAGCACGTGCACCAGCGGATGGCGCACCGCCTCGTCATATGCCGCCGGGACATGCCAGGCCCAGATGACCGCCACGTACAGGAGCACCGCGAAGGCGGGGTGGGCGAGCGGACCTGCGCGGCGCTCCAGGTCGTGCACCGCGCGGGTGACGGGCCGCAGGATCACCTTGGTCAGGCCGAGGATCGCCAGGACCGGCACGACGTCCAGTAGCAGCATGTGCTGGATCATGTGGGCGAAGAACAGCTGGTCGGCGAGCGCGTCGATCGGCGAGACCAGCGCCAGCAGCGCGAGCAAGACCGACGCCATGAAGCAGCACAGTCGCCACACGGGCGCCTCGGCGGCGCGCCGTGGCGAGGCGCCCCCACGGATGGCTCGCCAACGCCGCACGTAGACGCAGGCCACGATCGCGGCGCCGATCAGAACGCCGGGACTGAGCGTCCAGGACAGGTCGGGGCTCATCCGCACCGATTGTCCCACTCAGCGCAGCCGTGGCGCCTCGAGGCATCGCTCTCGCCCGGCAGATCCCCTTCGGCGAGCCCATCCGCGGATTTCCCGCAACCCGTCGAAGGCCATTTACATCCGCCGCGTTCAGGCGTAGCATCGGAAACATAGGCAGAGAAAAGGCCGACCGAAGGGAGCCTGTGGTGCAAATCGACATCAAGGGTCGAAACGTCCCGGTCACCGACGAGCTGCGCACGCACGCCGAGCGCCGTCTGACCAAGGTCACGCGACAGGTCTCAGACCTCGCCCGGTTGGAGATCGAGATCTTCAAGGAGCCCAATCCGCGGGTTTCCGACTGCCAGGTGGCGGAGGGCACGTTGTACCTCAAGGGCGTGACCCTGCGTGCGCAGGACGCCTCACCCGAGATGCTGCACTCGCTCAACCTGATGGTCGACGAGCTGGCGCGGCAGGTCAAGCGCCACCGCGACAAACTGCGCCACCGTCGCGAGGCGCACGCGCTCGCGGCCCGTGCCGCCCGCACGGCCGCCCAGGGCGCCACGCTGCCCTCCATCTGAGGCTCCGGATCCACCACGGAGAGGAGGTGGACACAGAGGGCGTGCGCGAGCCGGAGCACCGCCTCCGGCTCGCGGCGTCCGAGCGCGCGGCGAGAGCTATCCTTGGGCCATGCCCTCCCTGCTCGATCGCGCGCTGAACGTCGGCGAGGCGAAGAAGTTCAAGGCCTACCAGAAGCGCGTCGCGCTGATCGGCGCGTTCGAGGCCGAGCTGGAACACGACAGCGACGTCGAGCTGCGCGAGCGCATGGACGTGCTGCGCTCCCGTGCCGCCGACGGGGAGTCGCTCGACGCGCTGCTGCCCGAGTGCTTTGCGATCGTGCGGGAGACCGGCAAGCGCACGATGGGGATGCGCCATTTCGACGTCCAGCTGATCGGCGCCATGGCCCTGCACGAGGGACAGATCGCCGAGATGAAGACGGGCGAGGGCAAGACATTGACGGCGACCCTCGCCGTCGTGCTCAACTCACTGGCCGTGCGCGAGGGCGATCCGGAGGGCGGGGCGGACTCTCAATCCCCAGCCGAGCGCAAGGGCGTGCACCTGGTCACGGTCAACGACTACCTGGCCAGACGCGATGCGGAATGGATGAGCCCTATCTACGACGCCCTGGGCGTAACCGTGGGAGTGCTGCAGAACAATCAGCCCTACGAGGAAAAGCAGCGCGCTTACGCCTGTGATGTGGTCTACGGCACCAACTCGGAGTTCGGCTTCGACTACCTGCGCGACAACATGGCCAAGGACCTCTCAGAAAAGGTCCAGCGTGGCCACCCCTTCGGGATCGTGGACGAGGTCGACAACATCCTCATCGACGAGGCCCGCACACCGCTGATCATCTCGGGCGCTCCCGAACAGGCGGCCGATCTGTACGTCAAGTTCGCGCGCCTGGCTCCGCAGATGGTGGCCGGCAAGACCCCCGAAGGCATGGACCCGCGCACGAAGAAGGGCTTCCTCGCCGACTTCGACTACGAGATCGACGAGAAGCAGAAGACGGTGGCGATCACCGAGCAGGGCGTGGCCAAGGCCGAGCGCTTCCTCAAGATCGACCACCTCTACCGCGCTGAGAACGGGCATCTGGTCAACCACCTGATCCAGTCGCTGCGCGCCGAGTCCCTGTACAAGGGCGACGTCGACTACGCCGTGATCGACGGCGAGGTCAAGATCATCGACGAGTTCACCGGGCGCATCCTCGACGGACGGCGCTGGTCGGAGGGACTGCACCAGGCGATCGAGGCCAAGGAGCGGGTTCCGATCCAGGAGGAGAACCAGACGCTCGCCACGATCACCTACCAGAACTACTTCCGCCTCTACGACAAGCTTGCCGGCATGACGGGCACCGCCCTGACGGAGGCCACCGAGTTCATGAAGATCTACGAGCTGCCCGTCGTGCAGATCCCGACCAACCGCGAGATGGTGCGCGACGACCGCAACGATCAGGTCTACAAGACCAAGGAGGGCAAGTGGAACGCGGTGGTCAAAGAGATCGGCGAGCGCCACGAGAACGCCCAGCCCGTGCTCGTGGGCACGATCTCGGTCGAGGTCTCAGAGCTGCTCTCCGAGCGCCTGACCAAGCGCGGGATCAAGCACACGGTGCTGAACGCCAAGCCCGAGCACGCGGCTCGGGAGGCCGACATCGTCGCCGAGGCCGGCCAGCCCGGCGCGGTCACGATCGCGACCAACATGGCCGGCCGTGGCGTGGACATCAAGCTCGGCGGCAACCCCGAGCATCTCGCCGCCCAGCAGCTGGCCAGGGACGGGGTGGAGCCCCCGCGGGAGGGCGCGGCGCTCGACGAGGAGACCGTCGCCTACGAGCGGCGCATGCAGGAGATCCTGCCCGAGGTCGAGCGTAAGCTCGCGGTGAGCCGCGAGCAGGTGGTGGCGGCCGGAGGGCTCTTCATCTGCGGCACCGAGCGCCACGAGTCGCGGCGGATCGACAACCAGCTGCGCGGCCGTGCCGGTCGCCAGGGCGACCCGGGCGAGTCGCGCTTCTTCCTGTCCGCCGAGGATGACCTGGTGCGCCTGTTCGCGGGCGATCGCATCTACAAGATCCTCGACAAACTGGGTGGCGTGGACGAGGAGGGCAACGAGGAACCGATCGAGGCCGGGATGCTCTCCAAACAGATCGAGAAAGCCCAGAAGAAGGTCGAGGAGCAGAACTTCCTGATCCGCAAAC
>ODAK010000187.1_pt1 | contig 69491 bp, 39 predicted proteins | sample 1539591 | NCBI WGS metagenome assembly ODAK01 (sample SAMEA3539303, study PRJEB22396) | soil metagenome | biome: tundra; feature: field; material: soil | place: USA | collected 2010-05 | depth 0.15 m | reverse complement strand
TTGTCTGGACCAAACGCGTCGACGAAATCTTAGAAAAGGTGAGCCATTGTAAAGCCAGCACTGTTACAGCACACTAGCAACACGCGGACAAGGCTGTCCGCGCTCCGCGAATATCTTCGCCGCCCGCGACGAAATGGGGAGATAGCACTGCAAGGGGGAAGAAAGATTTGCGGGCTTTCTGCGATGGCTTGCCTCGCCTGCCGGACGGCGAGTTGGCCCAACTCGCGGCACGCTGCCAGCCCCTGTGCCGTGACAATTTTCAAACCCCCGCTGTCTGACCACGCGCTGCGGATTGAGGACAATCCGCGCTCCGTCCGCTCTCCGAAAACAGAAAATCAAATCTTGCCTCCGGTTCAAAGCGCTTTGGCCACGCGGCGAAAATGATAGCCAAGGATGGCGAGTTCGATGGCGTGCGGGAACTGTCGCGGTCGCCGGAGGAGCGTGCCCACAAACAACCGCCAATAGCCCACGCGGCCCCGATGCCACACGCCGAGCACCCAGAACGATTTTAGAAACGCAGCAAAATCGGCACGTGACAGCCGCCGGCGTGGACCCGCCGGCCGATGGCTTTTGAGAAAGGTGCGGATGCGCTGGTAATAATTGCGCGGCTCATAGAGTTTTTTCACCAGATCGCGATAGCCGGATTCCAGAAAGTCGCGGTTCAACTTGGGCTTGAAGTTGAGCGCGGCGTCGGTGTTGTTGCCGGAGCTTTCAGCTTCGAGGCGGCCTTCAGTTTTCAACCGCTGCCACAGGCGCGTTTGCGGCAGCGCGGTGAGCAATCCCACCATCGCGGTGGCCACGCCGGAACGCTGGATGAATTCAAACTGGCGTTTGAAGATGTCGTTCTGGTCGCTGTCGAAGCCCACGATGAATCCGCCCATGACCTCCAGCCCCGCGCGTTGCAACGTCTTCACCGAGGCCACCAGATCGCGGTTCCGGTTCTGGATTTTGTGACATTCCGCCAGCGCCTCGACCGAAGGGGTTTCGATGCCGACAAAAACTTTCTTGAACCCGGCCGCCACCATCAGCGCGCAAAGTTCCGGATCATCGGCGAGATTCACGGACGCCTCAGTCAGAAATCCGATCTTGGTCTGCGTGCGCTGTCGCCATTCGATCAACGCGTGCAGCAGCGCTTTCGTCCGCGCTTTGTTGCCGATGAAATTATCGTCCACAATGAAGACCATGTCCTGCCAGCCGCGTTGCCGCAGCCCGTCCAGTTCGGCGATCAACTGCGACGGCGTTTTAGTGCGGGGCGTGCGGCCGTTCATCACGATGATGTCGCAAAATTCGCAGTCGAACGGACAGCCGCGCGAGAACTGCACGGACATCGTGACGTAATGGCGGAATTGAATGAGATCCCAGCGCGGCACCGGGGTGCGGGTGATGTCCGGCCGGTGCGAGGCGCGATAAATGGATTGCAACTGTCCGCTCTGCATGTCGGCCACGACCTGCGGCATGATTTCCTCCGCTTCGCCGAGAACGAAGTGCTGAATTTCCGGAAACGCCTCGTGGCCGGTGGTGAACAACGGCCCGCCCGCTATGACGGTTTTCTTGAAAGCCGCGCAACGCGCCACGATTTCGCGCACCGAATCTTTTTGCACGATCATCGCGCCCAGCAGCACATAATCCGCCTGGCGCACATCTTCGTCCTTGAGTTTCTCCACGTTCAAATCCACCAGCTTGAGTTCCCATTCAAGCGGCAGCATCGCGGCCACCGTCAGCAATCCGAGCGGGGCCATGGAAGCCTTGCGGGAAACAAAGCGGATGGCGTGTTTGAAACTCCAAAACGTGTCTGGCGTCCGGGGACTGATGAGCAGAACTTTCATTTTGCGCTGTAAAATAAAAACCGCGACCGCAACCTAGTCCCGAAACGAAGCGACGGCAAGGAATGATGGAAAAATACGGGAATTATGCGGTTGACACACAATGACACCACGCGCTGGTCAAAGCGGTGCTCAAGCAGGCGCAGTCCAGACGCGTCGCGAATTCGGCGAATCACCGCCAAACGCAAAGCGACTGGACTGCGCGCGGTTTACCGCCGCCCTCGCCCGCCAGAGGACTTTATCAAGCCGGAACCAGGCATGGTTGGTGAACGGCACAATCCCCAAAATACCTGCTCCGCTCGCCGTCAGCCTCGGCGCGGATCACGCCAGCTCGATGCCGACCGGACAATGATCACTGCCCAAAATTTCCGGGCGGATGAACGCCTTTTTTAGTCGCGGGCGCAGGGACTGGGAGAGGAGAAAATAGTCAAGCCGCCACCCGACGTTCCGCGAACGCGCGCCGCCCATCGGACTCCACCAACTGTAATGTCCCCCGCCCTTTTCAAATTCGCGGAACGTGTCCACAAACCCCGCGTTCACAAACGCGCTGAAACCATTGCGTTCCTCGATGGTGAAGCCGTGATTGCGGACGTTGGCTTTTGGATTTGCCAGATCAATCTCCATGTGCGCCACGTTGAGATCCCCGCAAAAAATTGCGGGTTTTCCCCTTTCCAGTTGCTTCAGGTAGGCGAGAAAATCTTTGTCCCAAACTTGCCGGTAAGGCAGCCGTTCCAACTCGCGCTTGGAATTCGGCGTGTAAACATTCACCAGAAAAAAATCTTTATATTCGGCGGTCAGCACGCGGCCTTCCTTGTCGTGTTCGCTGATATCAATGTGGGGAATGACTTTGAGCGGACGTTCCTTGGTAAAAATCGCCGTGCCAGAATATCCTTTTTTCTCGGCGGAGTTCCAAAACGTCGTGTAGCTGGCGGGCCAGAGCTGTTCCACCTGGTCAGGCGTGCATTTGGTTTCTTGCAGGCAAAGCACGTCCGGTTTCTCGGCGGCGAGGTATTCCAGAAAATTCTTCTTCAGCATGGCGCGCAGGCCGTTGACGTTCCAGGAAATCAGTTTCACGCGGCGAAGAATAAACCACGGACGGACGCAGATAAACAAGATTGGAGCGCGGCTGTGTCGAAGACCAGCCGCAGAAGCTTCGCCAGACCGAACGATCTGGATTTGTCTGACGCCGCCGTGCCTTTTCCACATGCTGCGGCTGGTCTTCGACACAGCCGCGCTCCGCCTACCAACCGCGTTGACGCTGCTGGCAAAGGCGGCTACCTTGCTGCCAGTTAATAATGATTGCCAACCTAGCCAGCAAACCAACGTCCGCGCCGAATTTCCGCACCGGCGACGAACGCCTCGTCAAACTCACGGTCAGCGCCGCCAACAAAGTTTCCACGCTGCTCACCAAGCAAGGCCGGCCCACGGGCGTCTTGCGCGTGGCGGTGGTCGGTGGCGGCTGCTCCGGTCTCCAATACAAAATGGATTTGCAGGACGGCCCGGCCAGTCGCGACATCCTTGTCGAAAGCTGCGGCGTGCGGGTGGTCGTGGATCCCAAGAGCGCGCTCTACGTCACCGGCAGCGAACTGGATTACGTCGAGGCGTTGCAGGACGGCGGCTTCAAGGTGAAAAACCCCAACGCGGCCACGAGCTGTTCGTGCGGGGAGAGCTTCAGCGCGTGAATTTGAAAACATCGAACAACCAACATCCAACACCCAACATCCAACGGGTATTGCGCATGGAAGATTGGATGTTCGATGTTGGTTGTTGGATGTCGGATGTTCCTCGCTCTCAATGACCGACTACTTCGCCCTCCTCAACGAGCCGCGCCGTCCGTGGCTGGATGCGGATTTGCTCAAGCAAAAATTTCTCGCCCTGGCATCCGACGCCCATCCCGACCGCGTTCACAACGCAGGCGAATCCGAAAAAGCCGAAGTCACGCAGCGTTACGCCCTGTTGAACGCCGCTTACAACTGCCTCGCCGAACCAAAACTGCGCCTGCTCCACCTGCTTGAACTCGAACTCGGCGCGAAGCCGAAGGACATCCAGACCATTCCAACCGCGCTGGCGGATTTATTCGCCGAAGTCGCGACGACCTGCCGGAACACCGATACTTTCCTCGTTGAAAAAAACAAGGCAACTTCGCCGCTGCTGCAAGTCCAGTTGTTCGAGCGTGGACAGGATTGGGTGGAGAAGCTGAATGCCCTGCAAAGAAAACTGAACGACCTACGCGAGAAATTGACGAGTGAGTTGAAATCGCTCGACGCGCAATGGATTTCAGCCGAAGCAACTTCGCGCCGGGAAATTTTGCTGAAGCTGGAAGAACTTTACCGGCTATTCGGCTACTTCAACCGCTGGAACAACCAGATTCAGGAACGCGTGGTTCAGCTTTCGTTTTGATTTCTCCTGCCGTTTTCCAAAACAAGGTTCCACTTGCGTGATTATTTAAGAGGGCTATATTCAGCCCATGAATGCGATCCGGGTTCCCAAAGCTAAATTCAAATACAATATGCGCCCGTTCGTGGATGAGGCGAAGGGTGGCAAAATCGTCATTGTCACCAATGATGGCGCGGATGAATTTCAGATTGTTCCCTGTGTTCCATCGGGCCGTCCGCCCGGCATCACCAATCCGCCACCCGCTTCCGCCTACGCGGGCATTGATCTAGATGAACCGGCCTTTGAATCATGGGCGGATAAATGAAAGTCATTTTAGACAGCGGCGTTTGGTGGCGGGTGAGCCTGCGCCTGCCGATGAAAAAACCGCTGGCAGATTTTCTTAAACACGATGTTACTGAATGGTGGCTGTCCCCGTTTGCCGCTGCGGAAATGCTCTACAAAGTGAACCACAAAAAACTGGTTGCGCCGCAAGATCACAACTGGCTTCAGGAAGCAATGCGCGGCTATCGCATAGCGCCCTTTTCGCTGGCGGCCGGGATTCGCGCCGGAAATTGGAACTGGCAACATGGCGACCCAGTGGATCGCTGCATGGCCGCCATCGCCGTCGAAGAAGGCCTCACCTTGATCCACACGGACAGGATTTTGAAAGACCTGACCGGATTTCCGCAACTCTACTTTCCTGCTTAAAACACTTCGGTCGAAATGCCGCCGTGCGCCGGGATATTCTGCCGAAGCTGGAAGAACTTTACCGGCTGTTCGGCTATTTCAACCGCTGGAACAACCAGATTCAGGAACGCGTGGTGCAGCTTTCGTTTTGATTTTATGCGCCAACAACGCGGAGCGCGGACAGCCTTGTCCGCGTGAACCAAGGAAACTCGCGGACAAGGCTGTCCGCGCTCCATGCTTCATTCCGCCTGAAACACAATCACGCTCAATGGCGGCAGATTGAATTCCGCCGAGTGTTGCTGGCCGTGGCACGGATTGTTTTCAGCGGTGACGCCACCCAGATTTCCCTGGTTGCTGCCGCCGTAAACCTGCGCGTCGCTGTTCAGCGCTTCCTTCCACCTGCCGCCGCGCGGCAGGCCGATGCGATAAAACGGACGCGGCACCGGCGTGAGATTCAAAATGACGACGGTGTGATTTTTGCCGTCCGCCGTCTGGCGCAAAAAAGACAGCACGCTGTTTTCGCGATCGGTGCAGTCAATCCAGTTGAAACCGGCGTGGTCATAATCCGCCTGCCAGAACGCGGGTGAGTTTTTGTAAAGCTGGTTCAGATCCGCGACAAATTTTTGCGCGCCGCGATGAAATGGGCCGGCGTCGAGCAGCCCCCAGTCGAGTTGCGCATTCTCGTTCCACTCGGCGCGCTGGCCGATTTCGCCGCCCATGAACAAAAGTTTTTTGCCGGGGAAAAGCCATTGATACGCAAGCAGCGTGCGGAGGTTCGCAAATTTCTGCCAGTCGTCGCCGGGCATTCTCGTGATGAGCGAGCCTTTGCCGTGGACCACTTCATCGTGCGAGAGCGGCAGCACGAAATTTTCGTTGTGATGATACAGCATCGCGAACGTGAGGTCGTTCTGATGGTATTTGCGATGCACCGGCTCGCGCATGAAATAGCCGAGCGTGTCGTGCATCCAGCCCATGTTCCACTTGAAGGAAAAACCGAGTCCGCCGATGTAGGGCGGGCGCGTGACCTGCGGCCAGGCGGTGGATTCCTCGGCAATGGTCAATACGCCGGGAAATTCCGTGTGCGTGATATGGTTGAATTTTTTCAGGAACTCAATCGCTTCGAGATTTTCGCGTCCGCCGTATTGATTGGGAATCCATTCGCCGGCCTTGCGCGAGTAGTCGAGGTAAAGCATCGAGGCGACGGCGTCCACGCGCAGGCCGTCAACGTGAAAGCGCTCGCACCAGAACAAGGCGTTGGCTACGAGAAAATTGACCACCTCGTAACGGCCAAAATTAAAAATCAGCGTGCCCCAATCCTGATGCGCGCCTTTGCGCGGGTCTTGATGTTCGAAGAGCGCGGTGCCGTCGAAATTTGCCAGCGCCCAGGTGTCGCGTGGAAAATGCGCGGGCACCCAGTCCACGATCACGCCGATGCCGGCCTCATGCAGCGCATTGACGAGAAATTGAAAATCTTCCGGCGTGCCGAAGCGGCTGGTCGGCGCGTAAAAGCCAGTGACTTGATAGCCCCACGACGGATAAAACGCGTGCTCCGCCACCGGCATCATTTCGACGTGCGTGAAGCCGAGGCGCGTTACGTATTCAACGAGCGGCTTCGCCAGTTCACGGTAGCTCCACGATTCGGTCGCGGTTTTCTTCTGCCACGAGCCGACGTGCATTTCATAGACGCTCATGGGTGAGCGCAACGGATCGCGTTCGGCCCGCTTTTTCAGCCACGCGTCGTCGTTCCATTTGAAACCCTTGGTTTCCCATACAATCGCCGCCTGCTTGGGCGCGACCTCAAAAAAGAATCCGAACGGGTCGGTGTTCAGCTTGATGTTGCCGTGCGCGTCGCGGATCTCGAATTTGTAATGGGCGCCCTGCCCCACGCCGGGAATAAAAATTTCCCAAACGCCCGACGCGCCGAGCAGGCGCATGGAATAAACGCGCCCGTCCCAATTGTTGAAATCGCCGACGACGCTGACGCGCTGCGCGTTCGGCGCCCAGACCGCGAAGCTCGTGCCATGAACGCCATCAATGGTGCGGAGCTGCGCGCCAAGCTTGTCGTAAATTTTCCGCTCGTCGCCCTTGCCGAAGAGAAATAAATCCTCTTCGCCCAGCGTTGGCAAAAAAGAATAGGCATCGCGCGTGCGACGCGTGTGGCCGGCCTTGTCCGTGATGACCAGATCGTAGGCGTAAACAGAATTGGCCAGCTTGGTGCCGCCCTCGAAAACATCCGTTTTGGGAATCCGCTTCAGTTCGAACTTCGGCTTGTCCTTTTCATGCACGGGCTGGACCTCGACCTTTTTTGCATCCGGCAAAAGCGCGCGGACGACGAGGCCGGATTTATCGCCCAGCGGTTGCATTCCGAGCAGCGAGTGCGGCGATTGATGGGTCAGTTCAACGAGGCTGTGCAGTTCGTCTTTGGTGAGCAACATAACGGTTAAAGATTATCAGAGTCTTTTCCGCCGGCCTCGGTAAAGCAATGCCAAAGCGCAAAATTCACAAACGCTTTTGCCGGCGGATCAGGGCGACTTGACCCGGTAGAAACGGACGCGGTAGTTGGTGGCCGCGCGGTCGGTGAAATTGAAAATTGAATTGGCGGCGGTGAAATTCGTGAGGTCAACCCACGCAATCGGATTCTGCGCGAGATTGGTCGCGGCCTGGACGCGATAGCTGAAATTCGTCTGCAAATTCAGCGTGAAGGTGAATCCGCTGAGGTTCGCCAAATACGGGCCGGTGAAAACGGCGGACGCTGACGAGGCGTTGGTGGCCAGGACGGCGAGGCTGAATTCGCTGGTGTCGCCATTGGCCGCCGTGACGGTCGCAGTGAAATATTGCCCGGCGTAATTGGCGACGTTGTTGGTCAGCGAAAAACTGGCATTGCCCGAACCATCGGTGGTCACGGTCACGCTGCCGACATAAAACTGGCCTTCGCCATAACCGGTGTAGTCAGGGCTGGCGTTGCGATAAACATCAATAAAAAAAATCTGATTGGCGGCGCTGTTGATTTTTCCTGCAATCACGGTCGTGGCGGCAAAGCCGTAGGCGTTGGTGATGACGGGGAAATTTTGCAGATCGTTCGGGCCCGCGAGAAAACCGGAATGGTTCAGCGTGACGCCGTCGCCGTTGAGATCAATGCCGAGATAGTAGTTGCTGAAAATGGAATTGCCGCGAATGGAATTATTCGTGGTGCCCGCGTCGTATAAAACCACGCCGGTGCCATTGGCGAAGGCGATGACATTGCCCGCGCCGGGACCGGCACCGCCGATGAAATTTCCGGTCGCGCTGTTCTGCAATTGAACATTGTTGAAATTGCCCAGGCCGTTGGTGCCGGTGCGGTCGGTGCCGATGAAATTCCCCTCGATAAAATTTCCGCTGGTGCCGGGATCGGCAATCAAAACGCCGCGATACGAATTGCCGGAAACAAAATTGCCCTCCCCGGCGTTCGTTCCACCCAGCGTGTTGTTGGTGGCGCGGTCGGAAAATAAAGCGCCATCATTATTTGGCACCGCACTGACTCCGTTTGCGCCAAGACCAAGGTAATTTCCCTGAATCCGATTGCCGCTCGTTCCGGTGTTGGCGACCACCACGCCATAAGAATAATTTCCGGAAATGACATTGCGCGCCCCGGCGCTGGCGCCACCGATGAGATTGGAAGTCGCGCCGGCATAAATCGTCAAGCCCACGAAACCGTTCGGCACGGCATTGCTCCCCGTTGAATCCGTGCCGATGAAATTGCCCTGGACCACATTCGCCAGCGTGCCGGCATCGGACAAGCTGATGCCATCGGAATTGTTCCCGGAAACAACATTGCCGGAAAGCCAATTGCTCTGCGCGCCGCCGACCATCCGAACGCCCCAAACACTGTTCGGCAACGCCGCCGCGCCACTGGCGTTCAAACCGATGAAATTTCCCTGAATGAAATTGTTGAAGGCGGCGGGGCCGATGAGCCAGACGCCCGCGCTCGTGTTGCCCGAAATGACATTGCGGGCCGGCGCACCGATGCCGCCGACGGTGTTGCCATGCGCGCCGTCCGTGAGATAGACGCCGCCAAATGCGTTGGCAACCGCGTGACTGCCACCCGCATCGGGGCCGATGTAGTTGCCGAGGATCACATTGCCGGTCGTGTTCGTGCCGGAAACGAGAACGCCATACTGGGTGTTGCCGGAAATGACATTGCGGCCCGGCGCATTCGTGCCACCGACAAAGTTGCCACTCGCGCCGTCGTAAATGAGAATTCCCTGCAGCGCATTGGGCGCAGTATTTGTGCCGGTGAAATCGAGGCCGAGCCAGCAGCCGGAAATCATGTTGTTCGTGGCGTCGGCGTAACGCAATGTCAGGCCGTTCCAATTAAAGTTTTGAAACGAGAGGTTTTTCACCTGACAGTTGGCCGCAAAAATCAACAGGCCGGTGACGGTGCCGGGATCGTAAGCTTCGGGAATCATCTGCGAGCCGTCCAAGATAATGAGCGGTTTGCCGCTGAAGCCGGGTTGCGTGGAACCATCCATCACCGTGCCGTCGGTGACGAGCGGCGGCAGATAGCCGGTGAGATGCAGGGTGAAAACGCCGTTGCTGTAACCGGCATCACTGGTCGGAATATTGAAACGAATGGTCGCGCCCGGATGATCCGTGGCGTAATACATCGCCGCCCGCAGACTGCCGGCACCGGAGTCGGCAGTGGTGGTGACAATATTCGTCAGCGGCACCACGAGTGCTCCGTAGAGAAAACTCAACGCCGCGCGGTCGCCTTTGCTCAAGCACAGATTGCCCATGCGCGGCTGGAACCTGGCATAAGCGGGTTGGGCCAGTTGCGTGAAAAGATTCGCCGGATCAATCGAACTGAAATTATTTCCGAGGTGCATGACCGATTCAAAATCGTAGGCTCCGTTCGTGACGGTCGTCGAATCAATGTTGAAAAAAGAAAGATTGCCGGGCGGCGAAATGTTATTCGTCAGCACCGTCAGATAATTGGCCTGGTCAATCCGGATGTTTTCGTGATTGAAACCAAACGAATGCCCCATCTCATGGGCCACTTGCGCGCGGCTCAAGCTGGCGACGGAAACCACCTGCGGACTGTCGCCAACCGAGACATTGTCAAAGCCGCTGGTGTTGTAGGCAAAAAGAATCCAGCGCGCCTGGCTGGTGTGCGGGATGAATTTCACGTTCGCGGCCAGCTCCCATTCGCGCAGTCCGTCGAGATAGGCCTGCTGCTGCGCCGCCGTGAGCGTGTTGGTGAATTCATACGGCACGATGCCGTTCGTCCACGGCACCGTCGCGGGCGTGGTGCCGGCATAAAAGTTTCCCGCCATCAGCGACCCGGCAGCCAGCCACCACACGGCACCAAGCCAGAGAAAATGCCCAGCCAGCTGCAGGCGCGCAGCCAGACGGATACATTTGATCACGGCTCCAACCTTCACCCCTGACTCATAAGCCGGTTGCATGATTTCTGCAAGCAAGATTTATGTAAAAACGCAGGGGCGGCAGTCCGGCGCCAAAATCCGGCGGAGCTGAAGAAAAAAAAGAGACCGGACACTACTCCGGTCTCTTAAAACAACACTTAAATTCTTGGTTGAGGCTGCACTGCCTTCAACGCAATCAGATTAACACATTCATTTGTTTTGGCTTGTCACCAGTTGTGGTTACACGCTGGGGCGGGACTAGCGACTTCACAAACCTATTAAGTTTTATGCGAGACAACCACAACAATTTAGCCATAATGCGGTCGAAGCCGTGGAAATGCCCGGCCAGACCCAAAGTGACAATTGCAATCGGCATCATTTCTAAACACAAGCCATACCCCGAACACAAGGGCGGCCAAATTGTTTTAGCCAGCGACAGCCAGACGACTTATCCCAGCGGACAAAAGCGATTGGACGCTCAAAAAATCAATGTCGTTCGCTTTTCTGATTCAAAAATTTTAATTGCACAAGCGGGCTCAGCAGAGCTGGCAGACAAGGCAATTGAAATTCTGCGGCGGAACGCTAAAGCCTTAAAAATTGAAACCGTCGAAACAATTCCAAAAGCAGTTCAAGCAGCGGTTCGCGAAGTCAGAAATGAATTGAAGGAATCATATCAAGGATGCGACTTTACGGACGATGCTTGGAAAAGATTTTTCCGAGAGGACAACTTTTTTACTTTGCTGGTCGGTTATTATTTTGAAGCGCAGCCATATCTTTGCATTGTGGACATTGATTGGTGCATTGCCATACCCGTTAAGGGTCAATTCAAAGCCATTGGTAGCGGCGCGAGTCTCGGTGAATTTCTACTTAAAGAATACAGCGAAACCTTTCCAGATTTTGAATTTAGCGACTTGATTGCCACCGCTGTTGTTGAAAAAGTTTCCGACAATGTGGACGGCTGCGGAAAGCCAACATGGGTGGGAATAGCGCGACACAGTGAAGAATCAATCGCGGAAGGATTGCAGGAGCATGGATTTGCGGACGGAACGATTTTACCAAACTCCACCAAATGCGATGCGTTTATGTGCCGCCGTCAACTGACTGAATCAATTGCGGAAGAATTGAAAATCCAAGAACAAAAATCCAAGTCCAAAAAATCGGAAATGCTTTTGAATACGCTTCATTCCCTTTGCAAAAGAATTGGCGGGCTGGTTTATACAGAAACAGATGACCCTGGCGGCGACGGCGGAATCAGGGTTTCCGGTTACTATAAGAATAAAAAAGACGAGGATCTCGGATTAAAAAAACTGACGGCGCGCACGCGATCAAAACGAATTAAGACCGCCGTTTAGATGGTGCTGGTTGCGCCAACGCGCGCACCGCATCTTCAAACTTCACACCGGACAAATTCAAAGCCGTTGCCACGAGTGCGGGGGGATTTCCGATTTCAACAGCAAAAAAGGCAAACCGTTTACTATTGCCCGGCCTGCCGTGACAAAATGCGCGAATGGCAAAAGCTGGTTATGCGCCGCCGCAGGGCGCGGGAAATTGCGAAATAAAAACCGCAGTCTTTGACTTTCAGGCGTTATTATGATGATTGTCAACATTTTTCGAGCGTGTTATTCTTGGGTTTGTAAAACCGTTGCCAGCAGGGTGAAAAACACAAAAAAAACGACCTTTGAATTTGCTTCGCTCAATCCAAACGAGCGATTGCGCGAGTTTATTTATATGTCACCAAAAGACATCATGGCGATCCCACTTTTGGGGCTACAAAGTTGAACAAGATTTTGTTTTTTTCAGATTTCTTTTTTTATTTTGAAAACGGCGAACCGATTACCGGCACGGCGTATAAGAAAGACGAGTTCGGCCCCGTTCCGGCAAATATCGAAACAGTCTTGGAGCAAATGAAATCAAATGGAGAACTTGTGGAAAGATTTTTGCAGCGGGGAAGATTCAAGCAGAAAGTTTTTGCTCCGAAGCGGGAAGCGAATTTGGGAATTTTCACCGCCTTGCAAATCGCACAAGTTGAAGATGTCATTAAAAATCTGACAGGGATAACAAATGGCGATGTCAGCGAACTGTCGCATAAAAGGATATGGAGAGTTGCCAGGCAAGATGAATTGATTCCTTATGAAGCAGCGTTTCTTTCTGATGATCCGCTAACTGACTACGAAATAAAACGGACAAAAAAGCTTTGTTCTCAATATGGCTGGCAAAATTAGAACGCTAATTGAGTCCAAAGAATACGTTGAAGCCTTTACAAAAATTGGCGACGCCGAAAGGTTAGATTCTGCTATTGTAGGTTTGACTTGGGCGATTGAAACGAATCCAGCAGATTTTCCACTTGTTCCGGGAGTTCAAAACATAAGATTGGCCAAAACCGACCCAGTAAAAGACCTTCCTCGTTTGATAATTTGGTTTTCGGTTCTCAATCCAGACGAAATTTTGCTTCGCTTTATTGAAACATCAAAAGAGGGGTAAATCAAAAACGGCTTGCGGTCAGGAATGAAGCGCGCAACACTGGCGCAACGCACATGAACAAGCTGCTTTTTGGCGACAATCTGGGCTGGCTTCGCAAACGCGAAAATGGCTTGCCCGTTTTTCCCGATGCCTGCGTTGACCTTATTTATCTCGACCCGCCGTTCAATTCTAACGCCGATTATAATGTTTTGTTCCGCGAAGATTCTGGCGAGGCCAGCCAAGCGCAATTTCATGCCTTTACTGACACTTGGAATTGGGCCGATGCGGCTCCGGCTTACACTGAATTTATTGAGACATGCGAAAATTCCATCGCCGTTGACATGCTCGAAGCCCTTCACTCATTTTTGAAAACATCTCCGATGATGGCTTATCTGGCAATGATGTCGCCGCGCTTGGTGGAATTGCACCGGGTTTTGAAGCCTACTGGCTCGCTTTATCTACATTGTGATGCGACAGCCAGCCATTACCTACGGATGTTGCTGGATGGAATTTTTGGAAAAGAAAATTTCAGAAATGAAATTATTTGGAAACGCCGATCCGGTCATAGCAGTGGCGTCAAGACTTCAAATAAATTCGGTTCGACTACTGATTCGCTTTTGTTCTACGGGAAAAGCGATGAAAATTATTTCAAACAAATTTACAGTTTGGAAAAGGCCGAAGACTACATTAAGGAGCGATTTATCTATCACGACGGCGACGGAAGATTGTATCGCCGTTCACCACTTAACAATCCGGCTGACAGACCAAATTTGAAATACGAATACAATGGATACAGTCCGCCCCCAAACGGGTGGGCGGTAAGCCGCGAAGTGATGGAGCAAATGGAAAAAGAGGGAAGGCTTTATTTCCCGGCAGATAAAACGCAGCGAATTCAACGAAAAATGTTTCTGGACGAATACAAAGGCCAGCCAATTCAAAATCTTTGGACGGACATCCCATTTGTGAATCCAGTTGCAAAGGAGCGTTTGGGATACCCCACGCAGAAACCGCAGGCGTTGCTGGAAAGAATCATCGAAGTCAGTTGTCCAGCAAACGGCGTTGTTTTTGATCCATTTTGCGGCTGCGGCACGACCGTTCATGCCGCGCAAAAATTAAAGCGGCAGTGGATTGGAATTGATGTCACCTATCTGGCAATCAATCTGATCAAAGAACGGCTCAACGATGCGTTTCCGCACGGCAGCGTGGAATTTGAAGAAAGAGGCCAGCCGACGGATTTTGCCAGTGCAAAGGCATTGGCGGAACTCGACAAATGGCAATTCCAGCAATGGGCGCTTTCGTTAATCCGCGCCCGGCCTTTGAAAGAAGGCGCGGGCAAAGGCGCAGATCGCGGCGTGGACGGATTTCTTGCCTTTTACGACCATCCGGCAGCGGCAGAAAAATTGTCCGGCAAAAAAATGGCTATTCCGCGTCGTAAAATTCTTGTGCAGGTCAAAGGTGGCCATACTGACCGAGGCGACGTGGCAAAATTACTGGGCGACGTGAACAATCAGAAATTTGCCGCCGGCGTTCTCATTACATTGGAAAAGCCAACCAAACCGATGCGGATAGAGGCTGCCGATGCGGGAAGCTATAAGGTGCATGTGCGGGAAAATGGCGAAGCCATTGAAGCGTCATTTCCTAAAATCCAAATTTTGTCTGTTGAAAAATTGATGGATGGCACCGAGCATTTGAAGGCACCGCCGCGCATCAATTTGTTTGCAAAAGCCGAAATTGAAGATGTATCTGGAAAGCAGACGCATTTGATTTGAATTCAATATTGAGATTGTTGGTTCAGCCAACGGCTTGACTTACCGCCAATTTCAGGCACGTTGCAACCGACATGGGCAAATCGTTAAATCTAAAGTTTCCCGGCGTCAGTTTTGAAGACGGATTGCGGAAGATGTTGAACACACCGCCACCACCATCATCGAAATCTGCCAAGCTCGCTGCAAAGAAGCCAGAGCGGAAAAAGTAAAAGGAGGGGAAGGCAAATTGACTTCCGGGCGTTGTGGTGGCAATACATTATGAATCACCTTGAATATATTCAGCAAGAAGCCGGGAAAAATTGGGCTTTCCACATGGACAATTTAGAAAGCCTGCAAAGAGAATCAAACACCACGCTGACATTTTTATACGTTGTGATTTCCGCATCGTTTTCTGGCGCGGTCAAACTTTTCAGTGGCGGCCACTCGGTGGGGCTTGCATTGGCGCTGTCTATTCTCTGCGTCTATTTGGCAGTATTGGCGGCATATCTTATTTTTAGCTGCTTAATGGCTAGAACCGTAAAATCTCCGGCGAATGAGCCTAAAAACCTAAAAATCCCGCCGCCGGAAGAAGGCAAAAACCCATACACGTCCGAGCAAATTCAAGATTTTGAATTGGAAAATCTCCAATCACGAATTGAATTTAACCGGAATCGAAACGACAAAACCGCGCGCCATCTCAACATTGTGCGCGTGATGATTTGTGCCAGCCCAATCATCTTTTTATTGGCTATCGCGTTTTTCGGGGCGTTGTCGGCTCTGTGTGGGGAGAATTGGTTCTAGGCGTTGGTGAATGATCGTTTGAACGCTTTCCGTCACTTGGCTGGCTAACTGGGTTTGGCCGCGGTTGCGGCGGTTGTTGCGGTTGTTGCGGTGGCTGACTTGGCATTGGTTCTTCAGGCGTTGTCATAAAGTTAATTCGATTCGGTGTTTGCATATCCATCAAACGATTTTCCAATAAATAGCGCAAGCCAATTTGCGTTTGCGAAAGATATAATCCCGCGCTGGGGACAGGGCGGCTCAAATTCTATGGAGGATTTCCCCAATCTGCTGGCGGTGAACGGCCGGCGTGCCTTCCGTCCAGATCACAAAATCAGCGCGGGCAATTTTTTGCCCGACCGGCCATTGCGCCGCGCTGCGCTGCTGGATTTGTTCCGCGCTCCAGCCGCGGGCGGCCAACCGGTCGTGCTGGGCGGCGGGCGAACAGGCCACGCAGATGATTTTTTCAAAATGCGCTTCGGCCCGGGTTTCATACAGCAGCGGGATGACCACCATGGCGACCGGACAATTTTCCGCGCGCCACTTTTCAATCTGCGCGAGCCAGCTTGCGCGGATACGCGGGTGAAGAATGGCTTCGAGTTGCTGACGGGCGACCGGGTCGGCAAATGCGCGGCGGGCCAGTTCGGCGCGTTTTAGTTCCCCGCTGGCGGAAATCATTTCACCACCGAAGGTTTTTTCGATTTCCGCGAGTGCAGGCTGACCGGGTCGGACGAGCTGGCGGGCCAAGTCATCGGTGTCCACGAGACGGACGCCGTGCGCCAAAAGAAAACCGGCGGCGGTGGATTTGCCCATCCCCACGCCGCCGGTCAAACCGCAGAGTTTCATGCGTCACGGACCCACGACGGCCCGGTAGAACCGCATCAGATAACTGCTGGTGTCGGAATTGGTGTAGGTGAACGGCGGAGTGTTGGTATAGACCGGCACCCAAGAGATCAAATTCGTGGATGCCTGGATCACTGTGGGGACAGCGGCACCTGTCACCGTAAGCTGGAAGCCACCGCCGCTGCCAAGGCCGAATTGCGGCACAATCACCGGCGGCGTTGAGACGACAACACCGGCAATAACCGTCACGGTGTCATCATCGGGATTCGGATCCGTGGTGGTGGCATTCACCGTGGCCGTGTTGGTATAGACGCCGGGCGCATTCGCCTGAAAGTTCAAGGTCAGCGTGCCACCGGAACCAACTGGCAGATTGCCCATCTTCCAAATCAAGCCGTCGCCATAGTTGGTGATGGAGCCCAGGGTCAGACTGGAGGAAACCAGCGTGACCCCGGGAGCCACCGGCAAAGTATCGGCCACAAACACATTGCTGGAAAGCGACGGGCCGTAATTGGTCACGGCCAGAGTCATGTGCCAAATTGATCCCAAGTCCAGCGGGACATTGGTCGCACCGGCATAAAACTGACTATTGACGCTCGTATTGATGTAGAGCTGATTGTCGGCCGCTAGTCCGACCGGGTTGGCGGTGGTCAAATTGAGATACCAGCCGTTGTAGTTGGTTCCACTGTCCGCAGGCGTGTCGTCCTGAATATACAGCAACCAAAGACCGTTCGGATCGGCCCCGTTCATGACCGAGAGATTGGTTCCCCAAGGCTGTTTCGGGGCGGGAAATATGGGCACATAAACAATCGGCACCCCGTTTGTGCCTGTGAGCGTGTTGATGAGGTTGGTGCCATTAGGCGTGCCAACACCGGTGCATAGATCATAGCCGGGAACCGCAAAAAAGTTGGTCAGGCTTAGATCCCAAGTGTTGTCGCCCGTCGTGGTGTCGTGAAAACAGTTGGCATAAATGGGGGATCTGGCGATGGCGTAAACGGCCGGATTCAGAAACCCAATGGTCGGTTTGCCATTGCCGACGGCCTGCTGGTTGATCAAAGCCATAAAGCCAGCCCACAGCGGCGTCGCCGCACTGGTGCCGCCAAACACGCCCCGACTGCCCCCGCTGGAAATCACAAAAACATTGTCCGCCGTGAGCGCAACATCCGGCACATTGCGAAAGGTGGTGGAACCGTGGTTGGTAACCATGTTGATGCCCACCTGATAGAACGGTATGGTGACATCGGTGCTAATGCCACCACTGGTGCCAAAATAACCATCCCGGTTCCAATTATAGTCGCCAATAAAACCCCAATTCCATGCCTGCTCTGAAGCATAAGAAACGCCGCGGCCGTTCATCGTCAGCGTGGTTCCGCCGACAACGGTTACAAAGGGGTCTTGGACCGACCCATAGGGGATTGGGCCAAGCCACGCATCTCCGTCGCCGGAACAATTGAAATATGTCTGCCCCTGCAAAAGAAACTGGATGTAAATCTGTCTGGTGGTCGGGTCCGTGGCATAACCCCAAGAAGCACTCAACTGCTTGATTTGACTGTTAGCCGCCATGCTGTTCAAAATACTATTCGGAAAAAAACCTTCAAATACGACAACTTTGGACAGGGCCGGAGCCATCGCAATCACCATTTCGATATCCAGACAGACTTCGTCATTATTAAAACCGGGCGCTCCATTGAATCCATTCAACAGCACGTTTTGCAACGGGACATTGGTCAATCCCGCCAGGGTTTCATATGCCTGAATGTCACTTGGAAAATAGCCGTCAAACTGGAGCAGGCCAACCATTTGATTGGCCCCGTTGAGTGAACTGCCCGGCAGATACGCGTTTCGGAAATCCTGCCCGATAAGGGCCCCGAACGGACCCGAACCAATTGACGGCTGGCCGATTGAAGCGGGCTTTTTTTGCAGCATGGGACGTGGCAGCACATAGTTATTCAACCCTTGCACCGACAAGACCGGCATTTTTGCATCCACGGTTGGCTCGGTGTTGGGCGCAAAAAAATTACGCGCTTCCGTCGGATGCCGGTAGTTTTGCATGGTAACGTGGAACGCCCGTTCCACATCGGAAACTTTCCCCACCACATCCAACACCATCCGGTTCGGGTAGGTATTCAGCACCGTGAACCCGTTCGTGGCCGCAAAGTCCACCACCGTCTGATAATCCGCCGGGGTCGGTCCAAACTGGTCCGTGAACTCCTCCGGCGTCAGGTAATGTTGATAATTCGGGCTGGCCGGATCATACAACTGTTGCAGGAGATTGGTCAGGGCCTCCTGGTTTCGCAATGGCAGGCCAATGCTCAATTGCATATTGGTGGCCGGCGCTACTTGGCTCATGGGGACCAACCGTGAAACCACCGCCGGCACATGGCCGGGCAAAGTCTTGTTGGCAGGCACGGCGGCCACCAACGGCCATGCGCTGCCGGCCAGCGCCAGCAAACCTAGACCCAGCTTAAAAAACATCTTGCTCATAAAACCTCGCTTTAAAAAATTTGGCATCAGGGAAAATTCTTGACCGGATAAAATTGCGTCGGCTTGTTGGTGCCCGTCACGATCTGGCCATTTTGCGGCAGGCTGTTGGTGGCCGCGTCGTCAAATGTCAGGGTGACGTGTTTGATGATGTTCGCGGCGCCGGCGTGCGCCATGATCAGCGTGTTGGTCGTCGGCGAAACCACCAGCACATCAATATCCGACGGCTTGGTGTGCGTCAGGTTGGTCAGGGTCACCGTGGCCTTGACCAGCGTGCTGCCCAGGCCGCTGACGCTGATGAACGAAGGATAGGGCGAGGCGGCCGCGTTGTCATTGATGATGATTGCATTGGTGTTCGCGAACGTAGTCGTCCACGTGCCGAGGGTGAAGACAAAGGCCGCCGGGCCGATGAACTTGCCGTTGTCGTAAAGCTGGAAGGTCGGCGTGAGCGGCAGGCCGTTGGTGCCCTGCGCCGTGAACGAGAAGGCCTTTGACACCGAGTGGCCATAAACAGTCAGCGGGCCGTAGGCTTGCGAGGCCGGGCTGGGGGAAACGACGCCATTGGTTGCCAGCAGATAGGCCACCAGGTTGGTCACATCCAAGCCCGCGCTGGCGCGGAAGGCGAAGAGCACCTGGACCGTTTCGTTGGAGTCAATGATGCCGTTTACCGGGCCGGATTCAGACACGAGCATTGAGCCTGCCGGGACGACATAGCTGCCGCCAGTTTCCACAATCGTCAACGTCGCGGCGCTAGGGTTCACCAGTTGCGCATTGGTCGGGTTGAGCAACTGGAGCAGCGCGAACAAATTCGGCTGCACCAGGCTGTTGGCAATGATCGGAACCGAGAACGACTGGCTGGTCGAGCCGTTGGTAAACAACAGCGTGCCGCTGGTCGGAGAGAAATTCTGGCCGGCAATCGCCGTGCCGTTGGTGACAAAATAATCCACGGAGGCCACGCTGTCCGTGTTGCCGGTGCGATAAACATCAATCGTCGCCAGGCCGGCGTTCTTAAAGACGCTGTAGCTGGGCTGCGAGAAACGCATGCCCGCGTTGCTCTCGGCAATGACCACCGCCTGCGTGCCATACGGCGTGATCTGGCCGGGCGCGGTCACATTGGTCAAAGCCACGGTAAACGTCTGATCGCCGGACACCGACTGGATGTTGAAAATGGGCACGAAGAAGAAGTTGGTGGCATTGCCATTGGTGAACACCATGGAGCCGCTGGTCGGCTGGTAATTGATGCCCGCCTTGGCCGTGCCATCAAAGGTCGTGTAGCGAACGGTCAGCGGATTGGTCGCCGTCAAGCCGGCTTCGATGCGCGGATTGGCGCAGACCACGGCGATCAACGCACCGCCGGAACTCTTACTGACGGTGACCGTGTTGGTGAGGAAGCTCACCCCGGCTTCCGCGTCTTGAATAATGACCACGGTGTTGCTGGGCGCGATCAACTGGGCGTTGACCGGGCTGGACAAGCCCACATTGAAGGTCAGGTCACCGGTGGCGTTGGTATTGCGAATCAGCTGAATAGAGATGGACTTGAGCGCCTCACCCACGCCGAAGGTGAGCGTGCCGGCGGCACCGACGTAATTGACTCCCGCCAGGGCGGTGCCGTTGGTGGTGGCGTAATGCACGCTCGAAACAATGTTGGTGTTGTTGAAGCGCTGCACCACGATGCTCGCCGGGCTGGCATCCTCCGGCCAATAGTTGGTCGCCAGCACGAAGGCAAACACCGCGTTGGTGTTATAGATGGTCAAGGTCGTGTTGGTCGGGGCAATCAAGCCCGCGCCGCCCGTGGGGTCGGACAGGTTGACGGTCAGGCTCACCGCCGACTGCGCCACCGGATTGTTGACCACCGGAATGGTGAACGTCTTGTTCGTATCCCCGTCGTTGAAGGTCAGCGTGCCGGTAGTGGTGACATAGTTGAAACCGGGCAGCGCCGTTCCCGGCACGGTGGAGTAATTCACCGAAACCGAGCCGGACGTTCCATTGGTGCGCAGCACCGTTAGATACGCGACGCCGTCGCTGGCCTTGGCCGTAAAGTTAGTCGCCGCGAAGAACAAGTTGCCCGGCGCCTGCACGGTGTCAATGATGGTGAGAGTCGCATTGGAAGGCGAGGCCAGCAGGCTGTTCACCGCGTTGGTCAGTGACATGGTCACGGTGCGGTTGCCTTCCGGCAGCAGGTTGTTGGTGATCGCAATCTGAATGGTCATATTAGTGACACCCGGATTGAAAGTGATGAGCGCATTGGTCGGAGTATAATCCGTGCCAACCACGGCGGTGCCGTTGGTGTCCGTGGCAAAGTTCACCGTGCAACTGCCGCTCGTGCTGCCCTGGCGGGTGATCTGAATGTTGGCAAATCCATCCACCTTGTTCTTCGGCACGGAATAGGTGGAGGACACGAACTTCACGACGCTGTCAACATTGATGATGGTGAGCACGGCGTTGGCCTGATCGCCCAGACCGGTGCCGGGCGTCGGATTGGACAATTTCAAATTCACCGTCAAGTTAGTGGTGATCACCATGTCGTCAATCACCGGCACATAGACGGTTTTGACAACTTCGCCGACCGGGAAGTCCAGATAGTTGGTGGTGGCAATATAATTCACTCCGGCCACCGCCGAGCCGTCGGTCGTCGCAAACGCCACAAACACGTCGCCGGAACCATCGGCATTGAGGCCGCTCGTGCCACCGGTGCGTTCAACGGTGATCGTGGCAAAACTCCCCTTTTCATCTATCTGGAAGCTGCCCGACGTGAATTGGAACTCGCCGGAACCCGCCATCGAACCGCCGTAAATCCGGGCGATATGCTGGCGCGGCTGCCCGTTGAATTGCGTGAAATCACCGCCGATGACCAGGTTGCCATCCGCCGGTTGGATGACCAGTGCGTTGATGGCCCCGTTGGCCCCCAAGCCAAAGTTGATGCTGGGATCCACCGCACCGGTGGGCAACAAGCGTGTGATGTTGCGACGGTTGACCCCGTTGGCCAGGGAGAACTGGCCGGCCACCAAAATGCGATTGTCCACCTGCACGGAAATGGTGTTGACCGTGCCGTCGATGCCGGTGGTGACGGCGCTGTTGAAGGCCGTGTCCAGCGTGCCGTCGGCATTCAAGCGCGCAATATGGTTCGCCGTGGCAGCGTTGACGCCGGTGAAGTCACCGCCGATCAGCACCCCGCCATCCAACTGGATAGCGATGGCGCGCACCGCGCTGCTGATCGAAACATTCTGGTTGAAGTTGGTGTCCAACGAGCCATCTGGATTCAGGCGCACCAGATTGCCCGCGGCGGAGCCGTTGAAGTTGGTGAACAAACCGCCCACCAACACCTTGCCGGCGTTATAGATCGAGTTAGTCGGGTAAGCCGCCACGGCATAGACCGTGCCATTGGCCCCCTGACCGGTGGCGAAGGCGGCATCCACGGCGCCGCTGTTGTTCAACCGGACAACGCCCGGTGAAGAAATACCGTTGAACGTGCTGAACGCGCCGCCGACATAGATCCCACGCGCACCATTGACAAAGGTTTCAGCCAGTGCAAACACCGTGCTGTCGGCACCGGAACCCGAATTAAAGCTTGTGTCGAGACTGCCATCCGTCATCAGGCGGGCAATGCGCTGCCGGGTGATGCCATTGACTTTGGCAAAGGCTCCGCCAATCAAAACACGGTCATCGGCCTGGTTGACCACGGCATTGACGGAACCGTCCGCGCCTGTCAGCCCGTTTTGGAAAGTGCCATCCAAGGTGCCATCGGCATTCAACCGGGCAATCCGGTTGATCGCCGAGCCATTGACAACTGTGAAGCTGCCACCGGCGACAATCTGTCCGCCAGTCTGAAGCGCCAGCGCCAGCACGCTGGCGTTCATGCCTGCCGTGGGGTCAAACGATGTGTCCAGCGAGCCGGGCGGCTGCAAGTAAGACTGCGCATCCACCATGTGAACCAATGCATTCGTCTGCACTCCCAGGGACGCACCCGGTGACGGATTGGACAAGGCCACGGCGAAATAGAAACTCGCCGGCGGCGGATTCGTCTTGCCATCGTCCAACAAGCGCACGTTGAAACTCTGGCTGATCTGGCCTTGCAGGAAGTTCAACGTGTTATTGGTGGCCATATAGTTGGTGCCGGCCAAAGCCGTGCCGTTGACGGTGGCGTAGTTGACCGACGCCGCGCCCATGGCTGAACCGCCGCGTGTGACCGTGATGGTGGTATAACCGGCATTTTCATTTGCCTGATAGTCCGACGCACTGAACTGGAACGCGCCATAACTGTTGTCATTGAGGATGGCAAACACCGCATTGGTGATCGAACCCAACAAGGACGGCGTGTTGGTGCCATTCATGGCCGTGTTGAACAAGTTGGCTATAAACTGCCGGTTCGGCCCGACCACACTATGATTGATCAAAGGAATGGAGACGGTGCGCGAGGAAACGTCGCCATTGTTCCAAGTCAGGGTGTTGGTGGAACCATTGTAATCCACGGTATTAAGCGCCGTGCCATTGACCGTGCCATATTGCAGGGTCAGCGTCCCCTTGCTGCCAACCGTCCGGTTCACCGTGAAGGTGATCGCTCCGGCGCTCAAGTTCGCATAATAGGCGTTGGTGCTGAAACTCAAATAGCCCGGGAAGTTGGGATTGATCATACGCACCGTCGTATTGGTCAAACCCAGTTGCGCGTGGCCGCTCGGATCCTGGATGTTATACAACTGCAGGTTGATGAACTTTTCCTGGCTTGAGATATAATTGTTGTTCAGGATGGAAAATGAGAACGATTTGGAGAGATCGCCGCTGGAGAACGACGCCACACCGTTGGTCGGACGGTAATCCACGCCCGCCACCGCCGTGCTGCCGTTGGTGACGGTTTGGAAATTCACTTGCACCGAGCCAGTGGTGCTGTTGGTGCGGGTGATGACCACGGTCGTGGGTGAATTGGTGGCCACAAAGGTGGGTGCGGCAAAGCCAAACACGCCATCCTGGCGGGTATTGTCAATCACGGTGAGCGGCGCCTGCGAGACGCCCAGCGCGACCCCCAGCGGAATGTTCTGACCGCCGAGATAAAACTGGTCGGCACCGCTGGGATTGGACATCTGGAACTGCGCACTCAGATTGCCGGAGGCGGCAGTGTTATTGATGATGCTTACATTGACCGCTGCCGGGCCGACCAGTCCATACTTGAACAGTTGCCCGTAGATGTCCTCCATCAGTCCGTTCGCGCCAAACATGCCGTCACTATGCATGCGCGTGGGGCCGCTATACTCCCAAGCAATCGGATAAAGCGGCGCCGGGGAACTATAGGAATAATCCGTCCCGCTTTGGGCCAACCCTGGCAACACGGAGAAATTCGCGGAGGCATAGCCCAAGGATCCGTTGGCGCGGAGCAGCGTGACCGGCTCACTCGTCTGGGTCTTGTTGACGGCATAACTGTCGGACGCCATGCCAATGTTGCCGGGTCCGGGAGTTGCCCCGCCAATCAAGCGGGCCACGTTGCTGCGGTTGCGAACCCCATCGCGGGACTTGGGTTCAAGATTGCCAAAACTCGACGACGATCCACCGATGGAAACCGACAGGTCCAGGTTGGTCGTGCTGGCCCGCAATCCGCGCTCCTGCTCCAAATAATAGCGAACATACTTGTCCGCCTGGCCGCCGCCCACCTCCTGGAAGGAACCGCCAATCATCACATTGCCGTCACCCTGCACCGCCGACGCATAGACGGCTGCGGGGGCGTCGCCAAAGAAGATGCGCGGCAGGCCGGCATACTGGTTGTAAGCCGTGTCCAAGAAAGACGTGTCCAGCGTGCCGTCATTATACAAGCGCGCAAAGCCGAGACGATGGGTGCCATTGATGGACGTGAACGGCCCGCCAGCGTAAATGAAACCCGACAACGGCTGGAGCGTGATGGAATTCACCTGGTTGTCCGCGCCCGTGCCATTGATAAAGCCAGAGTCAATCGAACCGTCGCGATTCAGCCGGGCCAGGCGGTTGAGCGAAACTCCGCTGAGGTTCTTGAACGCGCCACCAAGGATGATCTTATTGTCCAACTGCCAGGCCAGGGACAACACCGAATTATCCGGCCCCGTGCCGGGCTGGAACGAAGTGTCCAGGGAACCGTCCGGGTTCAGGCTGGCGATGTTCGCATAGGACCGCCCAGTTACGTTGAAATGGCCGCCAACCATCAGGCCAAAGGTCGCCGGCACGCTGACCGAGGAAAAGTATTCCCACGCGGTTCCCAAGTTGGTGGACCCACCTTGATTCATCACGATGGTAATAAAGTTCGCGGTAAGACCATTGGTCGGGCCAAACGGCAGAACAAGGGTGCTGGCACCATTGGTGTTGCCGGTGTCATAGAGCAGCACACCGGTTCCCGCCGTCACGTTGGTTGTGCCATAGAAGATCTTCATGTCATCGGGAACGAAATACATGTCATAGGTAACCGTCAAGGTGCCGCTGGTGAGCGGAGCCACATTCAGCACCTGCACGTCTTCCTCGGGACCGCCACTGGAGCCGTGGCTGAAATTCAGCACCGTTGACGGCGGCTGGGCCATCGCATAAACCGGCCCGGTGAGGAGACTGCCCGGATCGAAAGTGGTGTCCAACGAACCGTCGGCATTTATCCGCGCCACATGGTTGCGCGCGACGCTGTTGTAGGAAGTGAAATCACCGCCGATAAGCACCTTGCCGTCCAGTTGCAGCAGCACGCTCCACACCGTCCCGTCGGCGCCCGCACCTGGATTAAAGCTGGTGTCCAGCGAACCATTGGCGTTCAAGCGGGCGATGCGTTTCCTTGGTTCGCCGGCGAAAGAGGTGAACTCGCCTCCAATGATGACTTTGTTGTCCGGTGCCACCGCCAATGAGCGAATGAACTCGCCGCCCGGGAACACATTGATGCCCGAACCCGCGTTGAAATTGGTGTCAACGGATCCATCCGTATTCAAACGGGCGATGCCATTGACGATGAAGGTGTTCGTGCTGTCCGAGTAGGAGGCAAAGGAACCGCCAACGACCGTCTGATTATTGGTGGTCAAGGCCAGGGCATAGACTTCACTAAACGGATCGGTGCCGGGATTGGGCACCGCCGAGCCGAGAGAATTCGTCATGGTCGCCAGGTCCACGGCAAAATCGGGATTGTAGAATTGATCCACGGAGCCGGCCGGCGGCACGGAATCGTCAAACAAAATGGTCACCGTGGTTTCGGCCACCATGCCGTCTTGTTGCGGATTGCCATCCTTGTCCTCCTGGTAAATCCCAATATGGATGTCCTTGTTGAAGGCCGTCAGCCGGTTGTTATTGATGTTGAAATGAATCGGCTGCGATTGGAACGGATTGTTATTTCCGCCGGGGAAGGTAATGGTGCCGCTGTCGCCACCGATGCCGGCAAAGTCCGAGTTGGTTCCCCTGATGCCGGCCACGCTTGAGGGCGTTGGCGTGGCATAGTCGGAGCCAGGCTGGAGCGGGAAGTAAATGTTCGGATCTTCCGGCCCGTTCTTGGTCAGGAAAAAGTTGTCAAACCGGTAATGCAGGGTCACCGAGGAACGGTTCGTGCCCATCCGGTTGACATAGACCGTCACCGGGGTGCCCGTCCAAAAGTTTTGAACGTCGCGGGGAATGCGGTAATTGGCCTTCGAGAAATTGAACACCGCATTGGTCGGAATCAGGCTGACGACTGTGTTGGTGAAGACATTGGTCACGCCCAAAACGATGTTGGTCAGCAGGACATCCGCCGAACTGGGACCCTTGGGATCAATGTCGCAATCCAGAATGCGGCACAGCACCTGGCCGAACACCGGATCCACTCGCGGGGCGGACACGAGGCCCGATTCCCCTGGATCGCGCTGGGGATTCGACAAAACCACCATGAAATCCCGATTTGGCTGGGACTGCTGGAAGTCATCAATGATCGGAATGACAATGGTCTTGCTCATCTCGAAATCATCGAAGATCAGCGTGCCCGCTACGGGCATGTAATCAACGCCGGCCCGGGCCGGAGCATCCCCGTTGGTGAGGATGTTGGTGTTACCATTCACCGTGGTATAGTCCACGCTCACGCGGCCGGAAGAACCGGCCACGCGCGTCACCGTAACCAGCAATCCCTGCACGTCGTAAGTATAGTAAGCGTCAAGCGTCGTATCGGGTTCGAAGCCGGTGTATGGCCCTTGCTGACGGTGCAGGGTTGACAAACCGGTGCCTTCGGTTTCAGCGCACTGATAGAGCAGCATGGGGTTGCCATTGGTGCCAAGAATGCCCGTCTGGTCAACATTTTCCGTGGCAAAGCGGAAGACGCCTGAAGGATGATAGGCCCAGCTCAATTGAATCGGCCCGGTGCCGTTGGTTGTATAAGCGATGAAGGGCGGATAGGGCAGGATGGTATAGTTATAACTGACCTTGGAATCCGCCGCGATATAGTAGGTCGTCCCGCCCGTGGCATTGAACCGGAGTCCGCTCGGACCGCTGTAGGGCTGTAAAAATTCATACAGCGAGCCATAGAAGGACGGAAAGAAGAAGAAGTTGGTGCCCGGAAAAATCTGGTTGGTGTTGAAAATATTCTGGGCCGTTTCATTGTATTGGCCATAGGGAGCACTGAACAGCGGATAGAGATCATCATTGGCCGCCACCTGGTTGAGGTTGCCCAAACTGGTGCCGGTAAAGACCGCGAGCACCGTGTCCATTTTCACCCCGGTAGTGCCAACACTGCCCAAGGTGTCGAGCGTCACTTCGCCGTCAACGCCGGGCGGGGCGTTCCATTGGAACCACACCGGAGCCACCGGCGACAGACCGGCGATGAGCGGATCGCCAATTTCCGGTGAACCAAGACTGTTGTCGGCGTTGGTGACGCCCCAGACGCCGCCGATGACAATCGGACTCAAGAAACTCAAGCCATACGGCGTGTTCGTTCCGACAATCGTCACCGTTTCCACCGAAGGCGGCACTAGCACGCCGGGCACCGTCGGGCTGGACAAGGTCACATTGAAAGTCCGGTTGCTCTGCACCTGGTTGTTCGGTGGAATCAGCACAAAGAAGTAAGTGAACGCCGCGCCGTTGGTAAAGGACAGCGTGCCACTGGTCGCCGTATAATCTGCACCGGGCACCGCCGTGCCGCCGCCGGTTGAATAGTTCACCGACACCGGCTCGACATTGGTGTTGGAGCAGATGACCGGGATGATCACATAGCCGGCATTGCGGAAAACGCTGGTCGCGTCGGTGAGGAAGTGGATCCCGGCGTCGGCATCACGATCCGTCACGACGGTGTAACTCGGCGAGGTCAGTTGCGCCGAACCGCTGGGATTGGCCAGACCCACGGTAAAGAACAGGTCGCCCGTCACCCGCGGATCATGGAGCGTCGAAATGACAATGGATTTCACCGACTCACCCGGATTAAAGGTCAAGGTTCCATTGGAAATAGCGACAAAGTTGACGCCGGCGATGGCGGTGCCATTGGTGGTGGAGTAATTGACCGTGGTCGTGCCACTGGTGTTGTTATACCGAACTACATTCAACAGGACTGTGCCGGCGACCAGACCGGAAGGCTCGATGTAAGTGGTCGTCGCGGAGGCAAAGGCGATGCCGGTGTTGGTGTTCAGAATGGTCAGCGTTGCCGTGGACGGGCTGGTCAGCGTGGCCCCGCCGGTGGGATTGGACAAGACAATGGTGAGACTTTCCGGCCCTTCCGCCGTGGGCGTGTTGATCACCGGCACAAAGAAGGTCTTGCTCGACTCGCCATCGCCAAAAGTCAGCACGCCGTTGGTGGAAACGTATTTAATGCCGGCCTGCGCCGTGCCGTCCTGCGTCTGGAAACTGACTGAGACCGTGCCGGAGGAACCATTGGCGCGGACGACCGTGATGTAAGCATTGGTATAACCCGCGCCGCCGCCTTCGATGATGGTATAGTTGGCCGCCGCAAAGGCCAGTTGGCCGGGGGCATTGACGGTGTCAATGATAGTCAGCACCGCATCCGTCGGGCTGGCGAGGGTCGTGCCGATTGCATTCGCCAGTTGCATCGTCACCGTGCGGTTGCCTTGCGGAAGGCCGTTGTTATTGATGGGAATATAGACCGTTACGTTGGAGACACCCGGATTGAAGGTAACGGTCTGAATCACCGGCGTGTAATCCGTGACCGGCACCGCCGTGCCGCCGATGGTCGTGGCAAAGTTGACCGAGGCAGTGCCACTGGTGCCGCCCTGCCGGACAATGTTGATGGCCGCCATGCCGCTGACAATGTTCTTGGGCACCGAGTAAGTCGCCGAAGCAAAGCTGACCGTCGTGTCGTCATTGATGATGGTCAGCACCGCCGTGGGCTGGTTGCCGATCTGCGCCGGCGGAGTCGGGTTGGACAGCGCCAGGTTCACGGTCAGGTTGGTCGTGACCACATGGTCGCTCATCACTGGAATGATGAAGGTCTCGAGGACTTCGCCGAGCGGGAAATCGAGATTGACCGACACCGCTGTGTAATTGACCCCGGCCACCGCCGAGCCGTCGCTGGTGGAAGCCGTCACAAAGATGTCGCCGGTGGGCCCATTCGTAGTGCCGCCCGTGCGCTGCACCGTGATGACCACGTTGGTGCCGTTTTCGTCAACCTGATAGTTGGCCGAGGAAAATTGGAATGCGCCGGACCCGTTGATGGAACCGCCAAAGATCCGGGCCAGATGAGGACTAGGTTTGCCGTTGTATTGAGTAAACCCACCACCAATGATGATTTTTTCATCGGGCACATTGGCCGGATAACCCGCAATGGTATCCTGCTGGATGGCGATGGCGGCGACAAAGTCATTGGCACCGGTGCCGAAGTTGATGGAAGGATCCACCGTCCCGTCAGGATTCAGGCGGGTGATCCGGTTGCGACTAACCCCGCTGCAGTGCGTGAATTCGCCGCCGACCACAATCCGGTTGTCGCTCTGGAGGGCGAGGCTGAACACGGCGTCGTTGGCGCCCAGTCCCGGATTAAACTCGGAATCCAGCGAACCGTTGGCGTTCAATCGCGCAATATGATTCAGCACGACGCCGTTGACATTGGTGAACACGCCGCCAATAAGCAACTTGCCATCCAACTGCAACGCAATGGCGCGCACCGAGTCGCTGGCACCGCCGACCAGGAAGTTGGTGTCCACCGAACCATCGGCATTCAAGCGGGCAATGTGACTGAAGTTAGTCGCCCCGTTGACGGTCGTAAAGTCGCCGCCAAGGACAATCTTGCCGTCCGTTTGCACGGCGAGGGCAAAGACGGTTGCGTTCGCGCCCAAACCGCCAGGGTTGAAGGTGGTATCAGGGGTGCCATCGGTATTGAGCCGGCCGATGCCATTGAAGGTTGTCCCGTTGATCGAGGCAAAGGCGCCGCCCACCAAAACCATGGGCACACCGCCCACAAAGGTCTGGGCCAGGGCATAGACCGGATTGTCCGCGCCGGCACCGGGGTTGAACAAGCTGTCCAGCGTGCCATCCGGGTTAATGCGCGCAATCCGATGCCGCGCCACGCTGTTGAAGTTGGTGAAGAAACCACCGACCAGGATGCGGCCGTCGGCCTGAATCGCCAAGGCCCGAACAGACGCGTCGGCTCCCTGGCTCGAGGAAGGCAGGGAGAAATCGGCGTCAAGCGTGCCGTCGGAGTTCAGCCGCGCGATGCGGTTGCGGGTCACCCCATTGACCATGGTGAAGTCGCCCGCAGCCAGCAACTGGTTGTTGGTTTGCAGCACCAAGGAATAGACGTTGTTGTTGAAACCGGCCAACGGATTGTAAGTGGTGTCGCCCGAACCCGGGGTCTCATCCACCGAAGCGCTGTCAATGATGTTCAGGATGGAATTGGTGGGACTGCCGAGCGCCGCCAGGGTGACCAAGCCATTCGTGCTTAATTGCACGAAAAGGTTTTTCGGTCCGCTGGGGTTGTTAGTGGTGCCGTCATCAATGACCGGCACCGTCAAGACCTTGCTAACTTGACCATTGGTGAAGGTCAGCGTGTTGGTGGAGCCAACATAGTTGAGGCCGCTGATCGCCGTGCCGTCCAGCGTGGAATAGTTGATTGTGGCGGTGCCCACGCTGCCGCCCGTGCGCGTGACCGGAATGAGCGCATAGCCGCCGTATTTCTTGACGGAATAAATCGCGGAACTGAACTGAAAGGTTCCTGCCGAGTCCACGTTGTTGATGGTCAGCGTCGCGCTGGCGCCGCCAAACGCAATCGGCCCGTTGGTGGGCGATCCATTGACGAACGAGTTGGTCAAAATCAGATTGGCCACCAGATTGGGCGTGACCACGCCATCGTCCAACACCGGAATGGTAATAGTCCGGGACGTCGCGTCCCCGTTGTTCCAGTGGAGCGCATTGGTGGAGCCAATGTAATTAACTCCGTTGACCGCCATGCCGTCCCCGGTCAGGAAGGACACGTCCAAGGTGCCGACGCTGCCACCCAGACGGTTGACCGTGATGACCGCCGTGCCGGCATTTTCGGCGACTGCATAATTGGTCACCGAGAAGCTCACATGTCCCGGTGCGTAGTTGGGATTGATCAGCGTCAAGGTGGCATTGGTTAGCCCCATAGTTACGCCCGCACTAACCGAGCGAAGGCGTAGTTTTACGGTCTTGTCCGGCTGGATCGAAGTGTAATGACCGAGCGTCGGGACGGTGAATGTTCCGATGGTCTGGCCGGCGGTGAAGTCCAAGGTGTTGGTGCCGCCGGTATAGTCCACGCCGTTGGTGGCAGTGCCGTTGCTGGTCGCCCACTCAATCGAAACCGGGTCTTGCGAACCATTAGTGCGCGTCACGGTGATGGTGGCGGAACTGCCGTTTTCAACCACATAATACGTCGGCGAACTGAAGCCGAACGTTCCCCGCCGAGTGTTGCTGTCAATGATGGTCAAGGGCGCGGTTTCCTGTCCGCCCAGCGCCGCTCCCAGGGCAATATTTTCACCGCCCAAGGTCAGCAGGCCCACCGGGGCGGACAAGGCAAAGTTGGCGCTCAAGTTACCATTGATATTGCCGGGATTGAAAACGCCGATGCTCACACCGGGAGTCCCGGTGGTCGCCCCCGCGCTTCTCGGTATCGGCGGACTCAAATTATAGTTGGGACCATAGACGCCGAAATCATACGACCAAGCACCTGCGCCATCATACCAGGCCGTGTCCCAGACGGGGTTCGCGGTGTTCGGAGAAAAATCCGTCCCGCTGGTGGCGATGCCCGGTCCGGGCGCGGCGGTAAGAACTGATAACGTGGACGAAACAATTCCCAAGTTGCCGTTGCTGCGGACCATGGACACATATAACGAACCGTCACTGTTGTTCACGGTATAGTTATTGTAGGATAACTCAATGTTGCCCGGCCCGGGGGTCGCCCCGCCGATCACGCGCGCCACGTTGCTGCGGAAGCGCATTTCAATACGGGTCGTGCCGCCGCCCACGCGCGCGAATGAACCGCCAATGATGATGTTGCTGGAGGTGGTGAAGCTGCTGGTTTCCTGCGCAATTGCGTAAATCGCATTGCGCGCGTTGCTGAAGGGATAGGTGGTCGAGATGGCACCCGGATTCACATACCGGTTGGGCACGCCGGCAAACTGGTTGTAAGCGGGATCCATGAAGCTGGTATCCAGCGCGCCGTCCACGAACAGCCGGGCCAGGCCCACCCGGCGCGTTTGGTTGTAAGTCGTGAAATTGCCGCCAATCAAATAACTGCCGTCTGTTTGCCGCACGATGGTATAAACCGTGTCCGCCAGTCCCGTCACCGGATTCAACGTCCCGGTTCCGGATTGGAAGGTCAAATCCAGCGTGCCATCCAAATTCAACCGCGCAATGCCGTTGTCGTTGACCAGATTGAAATAGGAGAACGAACCGCCAATGACTATCTTGCCGTCAGCCTGGATTGCCAGCGCATGCACCGCATCATTGGCAACCGTTTCCGGGTTGAAGGTGCCAATCCCCGGCGTGAACGTCGTGTCCACCGATCCGTCCAGGTTCAGCCGGGCCACGCCACCGTTTCTGACGCCGGCGACGTTGGCAAAACCACCGCCGATAATCACCCGTCCGCTCGCATCCACCGCCACGGCGTCCACCACGCCATCCGGACCGGTTCCGGGATCAAACGTGAGATCCAGCGAACCATCAAAATTCAAGCGCGCCACTTCGTTCCTGGCGACACCGTTGTAGGTTGTGAATTCGCCGCCAATGACGATCTTGCCATCGGATTCCAAAGCCACCGACCAGATCGGGCCGTTCGCACCCAATCCCGGATTGAAGGTGGTGTCCAGCGAACCATCAAAGTTCAACCGCGCAATGGAATGACGATTGTTGCCGTTAAACGCGGTGAAATTGCCGCCGATGATGATCTTACCGTCCAGTTGCAGCGCCAAGGCCGCGATGAAATCATTCGCCCCACTGTTGTTCCAAGGCGTAAAATTGCCTTGGAACGTTGGGTCTTGATAGCCGTTGGGCAGCGTTCGCACAATCCGGTTGTAAGGCGTGGAATCATACGAGACAAAACTGCCGGCGATGATGGCCCGGCCATCGGGCTGTTCCGCCACGGCATAGACCGTGCCGCCGTCGCCCGGCGTGGTGCCGGGATAAGTGAGATTCGGCGGGACGGAATCAGAAGCGCCATCCTTGTTCCAACTCTTATCCAACGCGCCCGCCGGCTGCTGGCCGGGGTATAGTCCGCCGAGCACATAGGTGTCATCAAACAGAATAGTCAGGACGGCCTGATTGACCTCGCCCAGCGTCATGCCACCAGGCCCGGGGGTCGTCGGGGGAAGCGGCAGCGGATTGTGCAACTGGATCAGCAAATCCTCGTTAAATTCCACCAGGCCGTTGTTCAGGATGGGAATGGTAATCTGCTTGGGGGCCACGTCGAACGCACCCCACGACAGCGTGCCGGTGACCGGTGTGAAATCGCTGTTGGGCGTGGCGTAATCGGACCCGGCTTGTAACTGGAAGGTATTGGCCCAGTCGTTCACAAAGGATTGCGAGCCGATGAGGTAGTCTTGCGTGGTGAAAGCATTTCCGCTCGCGGGGTTCATGCCAAAAGGCCAGTTGTGATTCCGCGCCGGATCAATGACATAGTCCACGGTAACGGAGTCCTGCACATTGGTGCCGCTGCGATACACGCTGATGATGGCGTTGGTGCCGTTGACATTCTTTCTCACCCGGAAAGTAGAGCGTTCAAAACTAAAGGAACCCAGCCCGGTGTTGTAATTGGGATATCCCCCCGAACCATAGCTGGTGCTGAGGGCGTTTATGGTGGCTGTTGCGCCCGCGATGGTCGGTGCCTTGATCAAATTGCGGTTCTCCTGCGGGTCCAGTCGCGGATTGGAGAGCGTAACCGTGGCCAGACCGGGAATCCCCGACACTGCCGGCGCGTCCGGGCCGGCGGCCTGACTCACCGGAACGAGGATGTCGGCGCTCATTTGGAAATCGTCAAATGTCAAGGTTCCCGAAGCGAGCGAAATACCGCTGGCCGAAGAAACGGTCTGCTGGCTGGACAGCGCAGTCGAGAAGGCATTGGTCTGGGTCATGGTCACATCGCCGGCGGAGCCAGTGACGGTGACAATCGGGCCGATGACGTTGGGCGGGAAGCCGTTGGTGGGCGCGTCCACCGGAACCAAGGGGGAACTGCTGAAGGTCCGCGTGTAATTGCTGGCGTTCAAGTAGGTAATGCCAAGATTTGCCGTGTCCCCAGGCGAACCCCAGTTCGTGCCGGAAACAAACACGCTGGCCGAAAGCGCGCCGTTGGTATAAATGGTATTGGTCGAATAGATATATCCGGCCACTATGTTCGTGTAGAAATAATTGGTCCTGAAATACGGCCCATTGAAGGTGGTGGACACAAAGGTGACAATGATGTTGGTCCCGTAGAAATTCGTGATGTAGCTGTTGGTAAACACCGTCGCAAAATTGTTGTAAACGGAACCGGAACCGTTGGTATAAGTGGAACCGTCGGCGGCATTGGTTCCGCGCACCCGAACGCCGTTCCGTAAAAAACCAAAGACATTGGTGAAATAATCCTGCCGGAAGCCCCCAGCGGTGATGGCAAAATCGGGCAGTGAATAATTGGTCAGATACGGCAAATTCGTCGGGGTGGGCGCCAGCGGCCCGGTAACCACCGGAATCGTGCCGGCCACCAGTCCGCTGAACACTTCCTGGGCCGTGTTGGTGGCCCCAAAGTAGAGCGTCGCCGTCTGAAAACCTCCGGCATAGGACTGGTAACTGGTGGTGACCAGAAGGTTGGTGAGATAAGTGTTGGTGGCGGAGAAGACGGGCGGAACATTGGTGTCGGCATACAGCACAATGACATTCGTTCCAAAATAATTGGTCGTGAACGTGTTGACATAGGTCTGATTGGCGACGCTGTAATCCACCAAGACCCGGCCGAAAGCGGGTGCCGGACGGGTGATGGTGATGCGCGCTCCGAGCACGCTTTGATTGACCGTGCCGCCATCCGCACCGATAGGCCCGCTGGAATCGGCCTTGCTCACGGTGTAAGTATTCTGCGTAAACCTGAACGGCCCGGAGGTCAGCGTCGGGACGCTGGCGGTCCAGTTCAGCACAAATGGCCCCACGGAGGGGCCAAAGGGATCGTTGTAACTGCTGATCGAAATGTAATAAGTGGTGCCCGCCGCGACCGGGAGGCTCACCGCGCTGAACGAACCCTGCCCCCAATCATCGGCCGCCAGGTTGGTCAGACTCGAACCACACAGGCCACTGGTGGTCGTCCATACCGACAGCACGGCTTCAAACAGCGTGCCGGCCGTGTCCATTTGCAAAGTGCCGCTGCCCGTGCTGTTCCATTTGAACCACACGGAGTTGGTGATCGGATCGCTGGGATAAAGCGCGGTGTTGACCGTGAGCGGTTCGCAGGCCTCCATCGTGGCCCCGGTGTTATCGCCGTTGGTGGTGCCGGTGATTCCACTAATGGCAATCGCATTGGCGAAATTGTCATTGGCGGGCGCGGCACCGGCGAAGCTGGCGGCCAGACCGAAGGCCAGGAGCAGCGCCGGTTTCAACCAGCGGGCGGCGCGCACGCGGCGAACCGTCATCCGACTTGCAAGTGTTTCTCGAATCTTTTTCACAACATTTCTCCATTCGTGCCGCGCGGACTGGCCGCGCGGATTTAATTTCAAAAATTCATTCCCCGCCTTTCAGCGGGCAATTCAACCACCACCACACGACCACGCCGTAATAATGAGGCACATTGGCGCTCACGTCAAACCTTCAGGCACAGGTATTAAGATTAAAATTTGAATCATTAGGTCCACCGCGCGGACCGGACAAAACATGGCCGGACAAACTGGCATCGCCAAGGCCGCCGGCGGCGGTCAGCAGCCGGCGAACGGTCACCAGACTTGCAGGTTTTTCTCGAATCTTGCTCACAACATTCCTCGATCCGTCCCGCGCGGACTGGCTGCGCGGATTTAATTTCAAAAATCTCCCCGCCGGTTCAATGCGGATAATTCAACCACGGCCAGACCGCGACCTTGTAATAATGCGGCACGTTGGTAATCACGTCAAACACCCAGACGTTTGTGGTCTGGGAATTGTCCGGCGGCGAAAGGCTTACAATATACGTCTGCGGCGAACGAAAGCTGTTCCCGTGGGCCGCGTTCGTGACCGCCACATTGTTGCCATAATACCAGTTCTTGAAATTGGTGAACGCCAGCCAGTTGTTCCCCAGCAGATTGGTCGTGTAATAAATGAAATTGGTCGCGTTGGGAATCGTCGTCCATTCGAGCCTGGCCGACAACGGGGGCAGGTTGGTTGTGGTCACGGTGAGGTTTATTTCCGACGGCACAAAGAACGGCGTGGGATCCAAGGCGTTCACGATGCCGTCGCCGTCGGAATCAATCGTGGTGCTCTGCGCGAGCGCCGTGTTGAAGGTATTGGTGGTGCCGTCGGGATAAACAACGTTGGTGGAACTGAAATAGCCGGCATAGGAATAGACCCACCGCAGGCGGCCGCCATTCGCACCCTGCCGGCTCTGATTGTCAATCGCTTCCGCCACCGAGAGGCCGTTCTTGAGCGCCTGGGCGTAATAGATGACCATGTTCGTGTTAATTTTCAGCCACGGGAAATTGTAACTATTGGTGGCATTGCCCTGGGTCGCGAAATCCAGCAGTTGCAGATCATCCACATACAAGGCGTTGTTGGTGCCCACGCCGTTGAAATAGAACATGCAACCGCCCAAGGACGACCCCTTGGCATCCAAGATCAACTGACCCAGGGCCAGATTGTTGGTATAGCCCCGCGTGGAAAGCCCGTAATTGGTCGCGGACCAAAAATTGTAAATGGCCACAGATGCGGGCGCGATATTGGTCACCGTCGTGCCCAATAGATCGCCGACCAGCGGCTTGAGCGGGATGTTAAATCCGCTGTCATTCACGCTGAGGTTGAACGAACCGGAGATGCCATTGGATCCCACCACCCAGATGTTGCCATTAGTTACGCCGGTGTCCGTGATGTTGGAGGACCACAAGGTCAGCTTGCGACCGGCTTGGATCATGTGATTGCTGATGATGAGGCTGTTGACGCCCGAACCGGGCGTGTTGGTGGCAATCAAAACCACGTCGCCACCGGCCATCAGATTCCCGTTGGTCAGCACCGCCGAACCGCATTGCAAAACGAACGAGCCGGTGCCGTTGGAAACCGTGCCGTCATTTTCAAAGTAAGTAGTCCAGATGGCCGTGCCCTTGTCGGCAACCAGGCCATGATTGATGAAGGCGGTGTAATTGGTGACCGGCGGAACGTAGTCGGTGGCGTTGGTCAAAGTCGGATTGGACCAGGTTAAATTGACGGCGGCCGTCGCCGGGGTGAACAAGGTCGGAACCAAATTGCCCACCGCCGCGTTGGTGTTGAGCGCCGCTACGCTAAAGGCATGACTCGCCAACGCACCCGCCGAAGCTTTGGGGTTGGCCTTGGTGTTAGTGCTATAAGCGGTGCCTGCACCGGTGCCGCGATTAATGGCCGCGATCAGATTGTTCATCGAACCGTCAAAGTTGGTCGCAATCTTGACTTGGTTGGGCACCGTGTTGGTGATCGTTGCGACAAAAGCATATTGGTTTGTGCCAATGATCACCTTGTCATTCTTAACCGCATTGGTCCCCGTCTCCGCAAGGACACCAGAAGCCGGCACCGCCGGCATCGCAGGCGTCACGCCAAACTGCGGAGTGGTCGCGCTGCCAAAGTTGGCCGTGTTCAGCACATGGATGGCTCCGCTGTTGGTGAGCCAAAGCAGATTGGGCATCTGCTGCAGACCGCTGCCGGTATTGGCGTTGAATGGGGCGGGGTTCAGCCAGGTCAGTTCGCCGTCCAGCGAGGTCGAACCGACGCCAACCAAATTCGTGTTCAGCGTCACGCTCCGGGCATCGCTGAACAAAGAGCCATAGACGTTCAAATGATCGCTGATGGTCAGCGTGTTGGTGCCATGCAGATAGAGGTTTTGAATCCACGGCGCCGTGGTGGGCTGCAACTGGCTGAAGACAATCATGACCTTGTATTCATTGGTGACGTTGGGCGTCACCGTCGTGTCCACCGTGAACCAGTCGGAACTCCAGGCTTGAATAGGCCCGCTCCAGTTGGGAATGTCGGCCAGCAGCAAATTGCTGACAGTCATGAATCCGTTGGTGACGCCGAGGGAAATGTCCGCAAACGGCGCGGAGATGGAGGCCCCGGCACTGCCGTCAAACTGGTTCGTGCAGATGAGCGATAGATAGTTGGCCCCCGCAATCGTGGCGGAGGTCAGGTTCAATTCATTGCTGGCGGTAAGATAGATTTTGCCCTGCAGGTTGGTAATGGTGCCGTGCGGATTTAGGTATGAAACATTGGTGGACGCCGTGGCGGCCGTCAAATTCCCGAAAAAGCAGGCATAGTTATTACTCTGGTAAATGTTTGGCAAGTTCGTAAAACCAGGGGGGGTCGGGCCAAACAGCAGTTGCGCGGGCCATGAAATAAAGCTGAAATTCAATGGAACACCACCCAATACAAAATTGTTGGTGGCCGCGCCCAGGGCATAATCGTCCGTCAAATAGAGGTAATTATTGACCGCCGCGCCGCTGGCCGGATCCGTGTAGGTGGCCACCCATTCCACATGCGCCGCCCCGGCTTGGAAACCCAGGCTCAACGTATTCGGAGCATCAATATACACGTGATACGGGACGTTCGGACTGTTGTTCTGGACAAAAACATAGCGGTAAATGTTGTAATTGGTATTGGGCGACTTGACATCCAAATAGCTTTGGCAATTGGTCAGGTCCAAATAGAATGGCGGGATGGGAACAAAGGATGAATACGCGTAGGGTGGCGACAGATCCAAACCGGCATTCCAATCGCCATTGGTATCAATCCCAGTGGCACCGATGCTGTTGATGCCCACCGTGCCCAGGGAACCAAAAAAATTCAACGGCGGTTCCACCGTCAACCGGCCGCCCGTCAGATCCACGTTCCGACCGCTGAAATCTATCTGCCCGGACACACTGACATCCACGACGCCGGGATTGATGATATTGGTGGCCGAAACCGAAACTTTGCCATAGCTGGTGTATTGCGTGAGTCCAGCAAACTGCGTCCCGAAAATTATCACTCCGTTAAAAGTCAGCCCGTTACCATCAATGGTGGAGGCGCTCCGGATGGTGCCTGGATTGTAAAACGTGTCGGCCCATTGGCGGCCGGAATTCTGCAGGTCAAAATTGTAGCCGCAGCCAAAATTCTGAAGACCAAGAGTCAGCAACGTCACGCTGAACAAGTTATTCGGGCTGTTGGCGATCATCGTTCCGCTGTTCGTGTAGAACAGGGTGTTCATCGTCTCATAATACGGCGTGCCCGGATTAAAAGTGGCGTAATTGATCGTGAAGATGTTTTCGTTGTCAAAAGCCTTGGCATCAATCTGCGGCGGCGGGGTGCCGGGAATCGTATATTCCAAAAAGTCCTTGTTTTGATAGAGCGGGATCGTGGCCAGGGCCGCCTGGCCAAGCACCACCCCAAAAAGCGTGCAGAGCAGCTTCCACTTCATAATACATTGGGCCGGGCGACGTAAAGATTTCATGACTGTCAGTTGATGGTAATTGATAATGTCCACAGCACACTGTGCCCCAAGGAATCGGTCAGTTGCAGGTTAAAATCATAGGTGCCGGGAGTCGTCGGCGTGCCGGCCAACACGCCGATATATGCGCCGTTGGCCGAGACCGACAAGCCGGGCGGCAGGCCGCTACCCGGCATTCCGGAGACGCCGGTGGCCGACCAGGTGAATGGAAGGGTAAGCGGCCCGCCACTCGTAACGCTAAACTGAACATTGTAGGGTGTGCCCGTGTAGCCGACCAGCGGGCCGTTCGGGGTGACGGTAAGTTGCGTCAGCGTCTGATATTCCAAATTCTGGAGGCTGAGGGTATTGGGATACAGCACCGGAGCATTGGTGGAGCCGTCATACGACGCCCATTGCAGCAGGGGAAGCTGCGTGAGTTCATTTACCTCGGAAGGGTTAATGAACGAAATTGCATTCAAAAAAGGTCCGTTTTCAAAAATGGGACCGACTTTGTTGTAAGTGAAAACAGATTGCGTATCTATGGTTCCAGGGCCGTGCAAGCCAGGAATAATCTGAGACGAGTTATAACGAATATTCCGAATCACGGTATTATTAAACGGAATGTTCGCCGGTCCCAGAGCCATATCGGCGGCGTCTATTCGGATGTCCGGCTGGGTCACGATCCGCACGATATGCTTCACCTCAAACTGGTTGTTGGTAACGTTCTGCGCCACCATCGTATAATAGTTGGTGATGGGATTGACATATTGGTTGAGCAGGTAATCATAGGCCGGCACCGCGCGGACGAACCTGGTTTTTCCTATGCCCCTATATCTGTTGGGGGCATTGGTTTGCTCCGTGCAATTCACCGGGTGGGTTACAAAAGTGTAGTTGGTGAAGTAATTGACCAGCGTCAGCGTGCTGGAGAAGGAACTCGTGTTCGTGGGCGTCACGATGTTCGTGCTCGCGCTCGTCAGGAAGTTGGTGATGGCCAGCACATTGGTAAGGCCGGTATAAAGGATGTCGAGCGGACAGCCGTTGGTCTGGAACAGCGGGAGCAGAAAGAAGTCGCCCGAAGGCGTATTTTGAACGATGGTCTTCGTTGTGACATTGGTAACCAAGGGTGCTGGATAAGGGGCCCCCACCTGCGGTTGAACGACCCGGGTTTGTAATTGGGCCGAGGTGGTGGGACGAACCTTATTAGGAATCACATTGGCAAAGGTGGTCACATATTTCTGCAGCAAATAGGGATGGGCGTTACTAACGGTCACCAGCACCAGCGGCGGCGGATAAGTTGAGCCGACGCCCGAATTGGTGAAATACTGGGCATAGGTCCAGTTGGTGGCCATAACGAAATAGTTGGACGAACTGGCGATCACCAGTCCGGGATAGAGCGCCTGCAGCACGGCGGGACTGTTGGTCATGGAGGTCGCCACCAGCCAGCCATAATCGCCGTAACCGTAACTGCCGTCGAACACATAAAATCCCCCATTCGTGCCGGTGGTGATATTTGTTCCATTGGGATTGGGAAACAACTGCTGGAGGGTGAAGTTGGTGGAGACATCATACAGCACGCTGGCGGCGGAAATCGGCTCCACATTGACGTTGTTGGTGCTGAAGAGATAACGCAGGCCGGCTACGTCATCACGCGTCAACCCGGTATAATAACCGCCAAGCTGCAAGCCATAAATGGTGGGGAGCTTCGGAATTCCTCCCAGTTGGCCCAAGAGTGCCGTGTCATTTTCTTCATAGGCTTGAGCAATGTTGGCCGCCACTGGTATATATTCGCTGCCTGACGGATCTGTCATATAGGGCACAGTGTCCGCCAAGTCGGGCGGTGGACCAGTGCAATGTTCTGTGATGAAATAAGACAACAACACACCGTTGACATAAGGAGAGTAAGCCAGGTTCTGGAGAGATGGGACGGAGGTTCCATCGAAATTCCGCTGCACCACAAGATAGAATGTGCCAACCGGGCATGGAGTCGGGGATTGATAGCGGTCATGCAAGGTCCAAGAATAACGGGCCGGATCAGCCAAGCCCAATTGCTCCACCAGCATATGCAAAGTCACAGACTTCAGGTCGGTTAGATAAAGCGATTCCGCTGTATAGTTGTAATGCTGCGCGCTCAGCGGAAATTCTGAAAGACCAAGGCTATAGTTATCCACGTTGGTCAGACTATTAATAATGCCGAAAGCGCCGTCAACTGCCGCCAGGGCTTCCGCTCCGAAAAAGTCTCCGGCGGTAAAGCTCGGATCATAAGTGTAGTAAAGCACGGGGACATTCCGGCGGTATTCCTCACCGATGTTGTGCGGGCCACCGATGTCTCCCAGCCAAACATCTCCGCCGGGCAGCCCGCTCTGGTAATAACCAAGATTGTAACCGATAACGTCCACCTGCCAAGGTTCACCACCCAGATCAGGCAGCAACGGCCCCAACAAAGAAAACGCCGAGGCCGATTTGGTTATCGCCAACAGCAAGAGAACCGCAAAATTTCGCTTAAGTATTCGCCGCATATAAATATTCATCAACGCAGGAGCTTGATCTGATAGTAACTGGCCGTAGCGCCGCCGACATAGATGGAATCAGTCGCACCCGCCGCGAACCGGGGCGACCCAAGATCGGCCCAGGTTTGCAAATTAGTCGTGACTTGAACCTGATAAGTTGCGCCCGGCTGCGTGTTCCAGGTGATGAACATGCCTTGCGCGGTTTTCACGGGCTGCATCTTGAGCCAGGTCGTGGAATCCAACGGGCTGCCGCCGCTCAAAAACACCTGGGCGAGCGTCATGTTAGGCCCCAGCTCGGCACCGGCGGACGGCCACTGGGAAATATCGCTGCCATAAAAAGAGATCATCCATTCCGAGGGAATGCCGCCCCAGTTCAGGCCGCTCCAGGTGGTGCCGCTGGCGGAAGGCGAAGCCGGCGAGCGCCGACCATCAGTCGTGACGTAATCCACCACAAAAGAATGCGTGCTGTTCACGGTCAGGCCGTTGGCTGCGGTCATGGTCCACGAGTTGCCCGTCACCACGCCGGCGGGAGTGCCGGCACCGTCCACATATACTTCATAGTTGGTGACCGACAAACCCAGCAGCGGCGCCCACGACACCACCAACCGCGGCTGATAAACGCTGTTGCTGACCACAAACGGCGCCCAGACAATCGGCGCGGACATGGGCTGCAAAACCGCCGACACATTGATGAAGCGCTGGGCAAACAAGTCAAAATTATTGGGCGAGCCGGTGAAGCTGGTCCACACGGCCAGGAACTGGCTGACGCCGTCCGACGCCACGGCGGGCTGCATCTGCTGGCCCACGGTCGTCGTGTTCACGCGAAATTCGGCACCAACGAGGGCACCATCATTGTGAACAAACCGGGCAAAGACCCCTTCCCGCGAGCCACCCTGGCCAAGGCTGGTCCAGGTCACCAAGTAATCCATGCCAATGCCGCTGACGCGCGGAACAAATTGGTCGCCATAAAGGTGGCTGTTCACCACGGTCACCGTTCCACCGACGCCGGCACTGGTAAAGGACCGCGCATAAATATCCCAACTGTTGGTGGGATTCGTGCGGTCTTTCTCGCCCCAGGCCAGCAGGAAGCTGCCATCCGCCGCCACTGCCGCCGCCGGATTGGCACAGGCATTCACGCCGGTGTTCACCAAAAATTCGCCGGTGGTCGCCGTGCCGTTGGGGCTGAAAAGACGGGCATAAGCATCCACGCTGGGGACCAGCGCCGCCGCCGCCGAGGTGAAAGTCGTATTCGTTCCCCAACCTGGTGACAGCGAACGCTGCTGTTCGGAAATCCAGCCGACCACGAAGCCGCCGTTTTTCAAAGCCGCGACCGTGGGCGTGCGCTGGTTGAAACTGGTAAACTGGTTGACCAAGAAATTGGTGCCGATCATCGTACCGTTCGTGGACAAAAGCTGGCCATAGACATCCTGCATGGAATTCGAACCAACCTGATTGTAGCTCGCCCACACCACCGCCACGCTGCCGTTGGACAGAACCGTCAAGGCCGGATTGATTTGAAAATTATTGGGGAAGCTGCTGACCAAAATGTCGTTGGTGGAGTAAAAAGTATTGGTGGCCGTCAGGAAGCGGGCGTAGATATGTTGAAACCCCGGCTGGCCGCCCTGCCAGACAAAGGCCGCGCCGCCGTTTTTAAGCAGCGCCACGCACGGATTTTCCTGATCGCCCGCCCCGGTGACATTCACGCGAAAAGTGCCCAGCGTGCCGGACAGCGTCGCATCCAGCCGCCGCGCGCTGATGCCCCAGCCGTCGCCGTCAGTGACATTGTCCTGCCAGACCACAAAGCCGTTGGTGGCTGAAATCGCGGCTTCCGGAAAAACCTGGTCGCCCGGCAGCGCGCCGACGACGCGATGTTCGGTGCCGTTCGGGGAATAATAATTGGTCTGCGCGGAAACGGTGGACACCACGGTTAAAACCAGCGCCCAGACAAGGGAGACGGCAACACTTTGGGCGCGAACAGGCAATGAAATCATGCGGTTCGCGGAAGATAAACCACCGCGCCGGATTTGTCGAAAAAATCCTGTCACCGCCGCCGCGCGTTTGACGGCGCCGGCCACATTGTTGAACCAGCTATGCAAATTCATTTTCAAATCAACTCCGCCTGTTGCCCGGGCATCTGCCGGTCCAGGTTTTCAATCATGCCCTTGAAACCCCAGCGCCGGAACAATGCCCGCAATTGTTCCCGGTCCGCCGGCCTGACCGCCAGTCGCTCCGGTGCAAATTCGCAGGGCACTTCATGCAACTGCACCAGTTTCAAATTCCGCCGCACGGCGTCCGCCGAATCCTGCAAGGCGGCCCGCACTTTTTCGGACTTCACCTCGGCCAGCCGACCGAGCAGCGCCGGGACCGAACCAAATTGCTTCAGCAAATCGGCGGCGGTTTTCGGCCCGACGCCCGGCACGCCGGGGATGTTGTCCACCGCGTCGCCCATGAGCGCCAGCCAGTCGGCCACCTGCTCCGGTTCCACGCCGGCCTTGGCGCGGACCTGTTCGTGCGCCCAAATCGTCCCGGTCTTGTCGTTCGGGTTCAACAACCCGATTCGCGCCGAAACCAACTGCATAAAATCTTTGTCGGCACTGGCAATCACCACGTTCCAGCCCGCGTCCGCCGCGCGCCGCGCGAGGCAGGCGATGTAATCATCCGCCTCGATCCCGTCGCCGCAAAAACTCGCGACGCCCGCCGCCGCCAGATAACTGACCAACTCGTCCAGTTGCGGCCGCAAATGCTCCGGCATCTCCGGCCGGTGGGCCTTGTATTCCGGCAGGGCCGCCATCCGTTCGGCACTCAACCCACCGTCCCACACCACCATCAAGCCGTCCGGTGCCAGCGCGGAACGCATCTTTTCCAGCATCTTGACGAAACCGTAGATGGCGTTGGTTGGCCGGCCTTCCGGCCCGCGCAAATCGCGGATGGCGTGAAATGCCCGATATGCATAGGCATGACCATCAACAATCAGCAGCCGGTTCACGGATTCTGTCAGGGCAACCCGACCACATTCTGCACTTTTTCCACCGGCGCAACATTTGCCGCCGGCTGCGTGGGAACCGTGTTCTGCGCAAACGGCAGCTCGTCGTCGGAATGCACCCGGCTGCCCGCCGGGTCAACAATCGTCGCGGTCACAAAAATCATCAGGTTGTTTTTCACGGTCTGCTTGCTCTGGCTCTGGAAAAAACGGCCAAACAACGGCAGGTCGCCAATGACCGGCACCTTGTCCTTGGTGCTGTTCACCGTGGAGGTGATCAAACCGCCCAGCACCACGGTCTGGTTGTCCCAGACATTCACGGTGGTAACGACCTGGCGGACAGTGAACCGCGGCAGCACGGTCGGCAACTGGACGACATTTAAATTTCCCGCGACCTGAGGCAGTGCCAACGTGTCGTAGCCGCCAAATTCCGTGTCCGACGGAATCAGCGCCAGATTGATGGTGTAGCCGTCGGACAAAACATAAGGCACCACGTCCAGGATCGGTCCCGTTTCCACCGACTGGGTGATGGGTGAAATGGCGGAAGTGCCGGGATTGAATGTGTTGTTCTGGGCGTAGGCCATGGGCGCACCCAGCAGGCCGGCAAACAGGAACGTCGGCAGGGCCAGTTTGATTGGTAGATTTTTAAATGACTTTTTCATTTTCACCTCGTTCGCTTAAATTATTGTCCCGCGCCACCGCCACCGGCGGCACCAGTGGTGGTTGTGGCCGACTGACCTTGTTGGAAATTCAAACCGATGACCACCGTGACCACGGACGTGGCCCGCATCTGAGTCTGACGTCCGCTGGTGGTGGTGACTTCCGGTTCGCCCAGGGTTTCGACGCCCGATCGTTGCTCCAAGGCCTGCAAAGCCACCCGAAAATTGGGATCCGTCAAGATGCCGGTGAAGGTGGCCAGGGTTGGCGCGCTGCTGCGCAGGCCGCTGGTCAAAAGCTGGTCGGTGGCCGACGGTGCCACCACGCTGGACGCGGTATTGCCGGGGAAAGCCCCCAGCGGATTCGCCGGGGAAGTCGGGACCGTCAAAGAGGGCGAGGAGCCGCCCGTTCCCACGACCTGTTTCCCCAAATTAAACTGGCCGAGATACCATTGAAAACCCAGCGCCTTGTTGTCGGTTTGTTGAACTTCGATGAAGCGGGCCTTGATGTGGACCTGCGGCGGCACCTGGCTGAGCACTTGGATGGCACGCTCAATGGTGTCCAAGTCCGACTCGGTGGCTTTGACAAAGAGATAACCGAGACGGTCGTTGAAAAACACCGACTTGCCGGGCGGGTTCACCAAGTTCACGCCCAGAGTCGTAAAGAAATTCCTGGCCGCCTGGCTGACCGTTGAAGCCAGCGTGATTTGAGTGATGTAATTCAAACCGCCCTGACCGCCCACATTGCCACCACCACCACCACCGGCGGCACCGCCGACACCACCATTGAGCGGATTGATGGATCCACCTTGGCCACCGCCGCCGCCACCACCACCGCCACCGCCGCCACCTTGGCCAGTGTTGCGAAAACCGCCCGCGCCGGCAAAGGCATTGACGACACCGACGACCGCGCCATTATTTTGGCTTTGGCCACCGCCACCGCCGCCGCCACCGCCGCCGCCACCCCCGCCGGTGCTGCCACCGCCGCCCGAATTTTGAACGGAACCGAAGCTTTGGGCGCTGACGCTTTCCAGACCGGAATAGAACAAGTTAGGATCCACCCGGAAGGTCCGCATGAAAAGCTGCGGGGTTTCCGCACCTTTGGAGGAAAAGACAATGGCAAAATCCTGAATGGAATACTTGATGGGATGATCCGACACCAACACAATGGCATCCAGCACATCCGCGAGCCGGACATCCGTCAAGCTCGGTATTTTGATGGTAAAGGAGCCGACATCCAACTGTTCAGCCGGGTTCGCCGGAGCCGCCGCGTCCGCCCCCGGTGCCGCCGGCAATCCCGTGTTGGGATCAAGCTGCGGGGCGCCCCCAAACCGCCCACCTGCACCGCCACCAAAACCACCCAGCCCCAAGGCCGTGGCCGCTTCGACCGGCTGGCCGGAAAGGTCGGGATTGTTGTTAATCAGGAAGTTGATGCCCTTGCGGTCCGGATCGCGCAGCTTGGACTGTTCGGACAATTGTTTGAGCACCTCGTTTAACGGCAGGCCGTCATAGGTGACATTGTCCAGATGGATGCGGTCCAGCTTCGCCACGATCGCCTGGCGTCCAGGCCCGGTGAAGATGAGCGTGTTGGTGGCGTAGGGATTGGCAATGGATGGCAAATTTGCACTATTCTTGGGAAGGATCCATTGTTTTTCCACATGCTCCATGCGCTCCTGCGTGTCGGTGTTATGCTGGACCATGTCACGGGAAATCTTGGCCTGCTTGATCAGGTTCAAATAATAGGAAGCGGTGCCGTTGTCCGGGTCCATCTTGATGGCTTCGGTCAGCTTGATCTCGGCGTCGCTGAACTTGCCCATTTCGTAAAGCAGTTTTCCATCCTGAAGGAGCGTGCTGGCGGCGACTTTCTCCGAGGTGATCTGCGGAATTCTGTCCAACGTGGCCGCATCCGGGGTCCGGCCTTTCATGGCCACGATCATCTGGTCATTCCGTTGTTTGAAGGCGATGGCGGCAACACTTTTCGGATCCGCTTTCAAGACCTGCAGCACTTGCGAATCGGCTTCGTGCAAGTCGCCACGGCTTTGCGCCTCGCGGGCCAGGGCCAGCCGCGTGGCGGACAAACCGGCCACGGCCTGCTGCGTCTCGTCCGGAATGCTGGCGGTGCCGATCTGCTGCGACAGCGTGACCGATTCCTGGTAAAGCTTGGCCGCATTGACCATGTCGCCGCGCTGCGTGACGGCTTTGGCGTCCGACAATTTCTGGCGGAGCACGATGGTGTTGGCCTGACGCAGCACCGCTTCATTCACGGCGAGGTTGGCGGAAGTGTTCTGGGCGGGCACGGTGGCGGGAAACAGCACCAGCGCGGCGAGTCCAAGGGTGATGAAGGCGGCTTTGGTCATGGCAAAATCAGGTTCGTCTCGAGTCGGGGCGTTGCAATGTTAAAAATTTATCAGTCAGGGCACAAATCGCAAAGAGGTTTTTTTCTGGTTGGATTGATCGGACAATATCAATTCATTTTGATTCACTTCCACAACGCTGTAATCCACTCCGCCGAACGAAAATTTAGCACCAATCCGTTTGTCTCGAAAGACTTTTCTCTCCGGGTCGTAACGAAAATCCGCCGCATAAGCGTCCACCCGGCGAAACGGCTTGTCGTGGGAAATCGTCACCACGTCGCCGCTGTCCACCAGTTTCAACACCAGCGCATCCGGATTCTCCGGCGGGCCTTTGACTTCCAGGAGCGCGAACGCGTCGTTCGGTTTGTCGCCCTTGGAAACATAGTGCGGCGTCCGATGCCGCTTGTTAGCGATGGCCGCCGCCTGTCGTTCCACGCTGACGACATAGCGCGCGCCCAGTTCATTCGTGGTGGTGGAGCTGAACTCGACGACAAAATACAACGGCGTGATGTTCGTGACCACCGCCACCTGCAACCCGGTTCTTTTGGCGGCGGTAATCAGGCTGCCATCCGAAGCCCGCATCCATTCCATCGGGTTCAACAATTTGTTGGTCGTTTCCAGATCGAGGTTGTAGGGCGATTTCAGCCGCGAAGCCAAGCCGTCTTGCAGCGTCAGATCCAGATTCGTCAGCGCCTTGACGGGCGGGTTGATCAGGGAAATCCGCTTGTTGTCCATGTCCGCCTTGTCGCTGGTGATGTAGAAGATCATGAACACCAGCACGCCAATGAGTCCGGCCAGCATCAGGCCGAGCAAAACTTTTTCGTAATGTTTTTTCAGGAAGTCCATGTTAACTCTTGGGCAGCAGTTTCACGATTTCGACCTCCAGCGTGACATGGAGCAATTGCTCCTTCAAAACCGTTTGCGGCCCGCCCTTGCCCGCGACCGGCGGCGGTTGCTGATCGGGGGTCGGCGTCGGCATGGGCCCGTATCTGTCCCGAAATCGTCCCGGCATCCCGCCCCGCGGATCATATGGACCGGGACCGCCATAAGGATTTGGTGTAACATCGCCCGGAGCGCCGGCGGTGGCGGCACTGGCCGGCTGCACGGTGATGGACTTGACCATGAACGGATGGGGCGAGGTGGCGAAACCGCTGACGACCCGCGCCAGTTCCGGCGTGAAGGTTCGGAAGTTGATCACATACGGCGTCACAATGGCCAGTTCGTTGGTGGTCGCTTGGTGCTCAATGTAATCCGACGCCAAGCCCGCCACGTCATCCTCCGAAACGCGCACGCGCTGGATGCTGTCCAGCGCATTGATGCGCGCGGCGAACAAAATTTCCGAAATCGCTTTCACCTCACCCAGTTGCGCGGCCAGCGGGTCCAGGCTGGCGGAAGAAATGGTGAGCTTGCTGCTCTGCACCTGGAACGAGAAATAGTATTGGGGCGGCAGGCTGACACTGGCGTCCTTGGCGGTCTGCTGCATTTGGTAGATGGTGGTTCCCAGCGCGGTGGCGTAGGTTTTGCTCGTCACGTTGCCGGCCGGAACCGGCGGGATCGGTCGGAAAAATTTATTGGCCTGGGCAATCCACTCGCGCACCTGTTTTTCCTGTTCCTGGGCAATCTTCGTGTTGTTGATTTTCTCGTTGCCCGGTTGCAGTGGCGACTGGGCGATGTCCTTCAGCTTGCCGTAGCGCTCGTTGAGATTATTCGACGCCTCGGAGTTGCGCGCCCAGCCCGTCCAGATGAAATAGCCCGCCCCGCCGAGCAAGCTCACGGCCAGCAGGCCACCCACCACAAAAAAGAGATTTCGTTTGATCCAGCCCATATCAAAATTTCAACGGGGTTTTGGGCGTCACGTTCACTGTAAACGTAAAAGTGCCATTGGCGTCATCCGGCGAAATTTCACCGACCAACTGGGTCGCCTTGGCATCGGGATCCACCAGCGGTGAACTGGCGATCTCATCGCGCACGGCGTAAGCAATGTCCTTGTTGTTCGCGGAGGGATCCACCGTGATTTTCAAGCTGACCGCGCGACAGATAAAAGTAATCGCATTCGTGTTGCTCTGCTCCGCCGCCGGCTGGGCGGCATCCGGTGCCGGCTGAGCGGGCGGCACTTCGGCCGGACCGCCACGAACACGCGGATTGTAACGCGGGTCGTAACGCGGATCGTAGCCCGGCATGGCTCCGGGTCCGCCCGGGATGCCCATCCCTGGCGCAGGATTGGCCGCATTCGCATCTGGGGGATTGATTTGTTCAACCCAGATGCCCACTTCAACGCCGGGCTTTTGCGCCGACATTTTTTTCCGGATGTCGTCCTCTGACCGGATCAGGGCGCGGCGCATGTCTGCGAGAAAATCCCCCCAATAATAGCGCTGCTGCATCCAGGTGGCGATTTGCTCGGCCTCTTTCTGCGTTTTTTCCAGCTTGCCGTGGGCTTGCCTGAAAACGTCCATCTTGTGACTCAACTCAGCCACCTGCGGATCGAGGCGGGCAATTTCCGCCTTCTTGTTTTCCGCAAGCTTCTCAAACAGGAATCCCACCGCGAACGTCACCAGCACCATGCTGACCACCGTGGCGATCAGATACGGTTTCTTCTGGTTGAACGACTGCCAGCGCAGCGTGCTGTCCGGCATCAAATTCATTTCCACCGGGCAGGTGGCCAGGTTGCGCAGGCCGAGGCCGACGACTTCGCCGAGCGAATGCGCCACGCGCGACAGTTCCTCCAAATTCACCGACGGGGAAATCTGCAGGTTGCGGAAAGGGTTGAAATACTCGACCTGCACATTCAGCTTTTCCGCGAAAAATTGCGCCGTATAAGGCATGATCGAAGCGCCGCCCGACAGGAATAATCGTTGCGGGGCCGAGCCACCCTGCTGGCCGCGATAAAACTGCAGCGTCTGGTTGACCTGGATATGCAGCTTGGTCATGAACTGGCGCGCGATTTTGGAAATCGCCGCCTGATGCGGATTCTCCGGCTCCTCGTAGGCGCCGCCGAGGCTGACGAAGCCTTCCTGGATTTTTATTTTCTCGGCGTCGTCAAATTTCAGTTTCGACTCGTTCGCAAAATCCTGGGTGATGGCGTTCGCGCCCAAGTTAATACTGCGGGAAAAAACTTTGCCCTTCTCGAAGAACAGCAGGTTGCTCGTCTTTGCGCCGATGTCGAGCAGCATCGTGCAGTCTTCCAAGTCGCCATAATTATAGCGGAACGCGTTGCACAGCGCCGCCGGCGAGGCGTCGCAGAGCTGGAGATTCAACTTGGCTTCCGCAGCCACGCGGAACAAGCCTTCGACAATGTCCGACTTGATCGCCACCAGCAGCACTTCGAGTTCGCCGCTTGGGGCCGAGCCAAGGATCTGGTAATCCCACACGACTTCGGCCAGCGGGAACGGCACGTTCTGCTGCGCCTCGTATTGAATGATTTGATCCACCTTGCTGGAATCCACCGGCGGCAGTTTGACAAATTTGGAAAAAACGTGGAAGCCGGGCGCGCAGACGTTCACGTCCTTGGCCTTGATCCCCTTTTCGGCAATCGCCGCCTGGAGCGTGGACAAAATCAATTTCTCCCGCGTGGCCTCTTGTGTGCCTTCGAGGCCGAGCGGCTTGATGGCGAAGTTGTCCAGCCGCAGACCACCCGATTCATTGATTTCAAACTCCGCGAGCTTGAGGCTTCCGGCCCCGAAATCAACGGTCAAAAATGACTTGGTGTTGAGCATTCTGTTTACGTCTTGGCCACCGCCAGTTTGTTTTTTTCAAAACATGTGATGGGCAGGCAGTTGATTAGGGTAAATTGTCGCACGGGTCAAACTAAAATCAAAAAAATTTGCACCGTTGCTGAAAAAAGTTGCATCCCGTCCGCGCCTTTGGCTTCATCCTGCGCGTGTCGCAACCTGCCGCCAACGCCTTTCGCCGCCGGATGACCGCGCTTTTCTCCGGTCATGTGCAGGGCGTGGGCTTTCGCTACACCGCCAAGACGGTCGCCGCCGGGTTTGAAATCACCGGCACCATCCGCAATCTGCCCGACGGCCGGGTCGAATTGGTGGCCGAAGGCCGACGCGAAGAGCTTGACGCTTTCCGCGCGGCGTTGCACGATGCAGGTCTTGCTGGATTTATCCGCGACGAGCAGGTAGATTGGGCAGACGCAAAAAATGAATTTAGGGGATTTGAAATAGTTCGTTAGGAAATGAAATACGCCATCATCGCAGACATTCATGGCAACTTGGAAGCCTTCCAAGTCGTGCTGGAGGACATTCGCGCTCAACACGCCACGCACGTCGTCTGCCTCGGCGACGTGGTCGGCTACAACGCCAACCCCAAGGAATGTCTCCAGATCGTCCGCGACATGAACATCCCCGTCGTCAAGGGCAACCACGATGAATATTGCTCCACCGACAATCACCTGGATGGCTTCAATCCGCACGCCGCCGAAGCCGTCCATTGGACGCGCAACCAGCTTTCCGCCGATGACAAACAATGGCTGCGCGATTTGAAATACTCCCGCATGGCCGCGAATTTCACGATGGTCCACGCCACGCTCGACGCGCCCGACCGCTGGGGTTACGTCTTTGACAAGCTCGCCGCCGCCGCCAGTTTTCCGTATCAAAACACGCAGATGTGTTTCTTTGGCCATACGCACGTCCCCGTCGCCTTCATGCGCGACACCGTCGTGCGCGGCGGCACCTACTCGAAGTTCAAGGTGGATCCGTCGAAGAAATATTTCATCAACGTCGGCGCCGTCGGCCAGCCCCGCGACAACAACCCCAAGGCGGCTTACGTCATCTACGACATGACCGCGCAGACCATCGAACTGCGCCGCCTCGAATACGACATCGCCGCCGCGCAGAAAAAAATCCGCGACGCCGGCCTGCCCGAACGCCTCGCCGAACGGCTTGCCTTTGGAAGGTGATTTCTGAAACCACGGATGGACGCGGATAATTTCCCGGTCACTCCGCAACACGTCTTTTATCCGTGTTTATCCGCGTCCAGCCGTGGTTGAATTCTTTTGAAAATTTTAATTCTCAAACCCAGTTCGCTCGGCGATGTCATCCAGGCCTTGCCCGTGCTGCGTTTGTTGAAGCTGCATTTTCCGGACGCGGAAATTTTCTGGTGGATTGATTCCGCGCTCGCGCCGCTCCTCGACGGCGATCCGGATCTGGCCGGCGTCGTCCGCTTTGAGCGCAAACGCTGGGCGACTCCGCCGCACTGGCCGGAAATGTTCCGCAGCATCCGCTGGCTGCGCGCACAAAACTTTGATCTCGTGATTGATTTGCAGTGCCTCGCGCGCAGCGGCGCGTTCGCATGGCTCGCGCGCGGGAAATTTCTCATCGGCCTCGACGAAGTCCGCGAAGGCGCGCGGGGGTTTTACGATGTCGCCGTGCCGCGCAAGAGTTTTCACACGCACGCGGTGGACTGGTATCTGTCCGTCCTGCGGGAACTCGGCGTGCCGGTTCACAAAAAATTTTGCTGGCTGCCGGAATGCCCGGAAATTGCCGCCGCCGTAAAATCAAAATGGCAAACCAACGGCACGCGCTGGTTCGCGCTCCAGCCAGGCGCGCGCTGGAAAAACAAACGCTGGCCGGCCAAATATTTTGCGGAACTCATCGGCCAGCTAGCGCACCAATACATGGACACGCGCTTCGCCATTCTCGGCGGCAAGGACGATCAGCCGCTGGGCGACATTATTTTTCATGCCGCGCCGACGCGCTGCCGGAATTTATGCGGCGCGACCTCGCTGCCGGAAATGGTCGAGTGGATTCGCCTCTGCGATTTGATGGTGACGAACGACACCGGCCCGATGCACGCCGCCGCCGCGCTGGGGAAACCGCTCGTCGCCTTGTTCGGCCCGACGGAACCACGCCGCACCGGCCCCTACGGCCAGCTCGAAAATGTTTTGCGCATTGATCTCCCCTGCTCGCCCTGCCTGAAGCCCGCCTGCCATTTTGAGAAACCGGAAGAATGCCTGCGCGCCCTGTCCCCGGCGCAGGTGCAGGAAAAGATCCGCCAGATTTTGGCTTAAGCCGCACGGTTTTTTGCCGATACCGGGGCAACATGTCATTGCAGCCGCCTAATTATTGTTGTGACCGGCGTCCGGCAGACCAAGTGTTGCCGGGTGACGCTCCCATCATTCCTGAAAACGGATTGCCCCCGGTCAAAACTCGGATTTTGTTCGTGGATGACGAGCCTTCGATGCTGCGCGTGCTGAAAATGGGCATGCGCCCGATGGTCGGAGCCTGGGACATGGAATTCGCCTGCGACGGCGAAGAAGCGCTCACCCTTATCAGTCAAAGAAAATTTGACGTGGTCGTCACGGACATGCGCATGCCCGGCATCAACGGCGCGCAACTATTGAACCACGTTCTGCGGCAGCATCCGCAGACCATCCGCATTGTCCTGTCTGGCTATTCCGACTTGAGCGAAGTTGTCAACTGCGTCGGTCTCACGCACCAGTTTTTGGAAAAGCCCTGCAGCTTGGAGGACTTGAAGAACTGCCTGAAGCGGGTCACTCTGGTCAAATCCCGGCTGGCGCACGACAAGCTGTGCGAACTCACTGGCGGCCTGAAAAACCTGCCCAGCCTGCCGGAGCTATACCTGGAAATTGCCGACGCCCTCCAATCGCCGACCGCCTCGGCGCAGCGCATCGCGGACATCGCCTCCCAAGACCCGGCCCTCTCCGCCAAATTATTGCAGCTCTCCAACTCCGCGTATTTCGGTTTCAGCCGCAAGGTGTTCACCGTGGCCGAAGCCGTGCAGTTGCTCGGCGTGAGCGTCATTCAATCGCTGGCGATGGCCGTGCCGATTTTCTCCTCGTTCTACCGCAACAAATGCCCGAATTTCCCGATTGACCTGATTTGGGATCACTCGGCCCAGACCGGCGTGCTCGGCCGGCGGATTTTCAGCCAGCATCTGGGCGACTCGCATCTGGCCGAACAGGCTTTTTGCGCGGGCATCCTGCACGACATCGGCAAAATCATTCTCGCCGACTGCCTGCCGGAGGAGTATTCCGCCGTGCTGAACGAATGCCGCACCACGCGCACGCCGCTGATCGAGGTCGAACGAAAACATTTTCACGCCACGCACGCCGAGGTCGGTGCTTATCTGCTCGCGCTCTGGGGGCTACCCATCCCGCTCGTCGAAGCCGTCGCCTGCCACCATCATCCGCGCCGCTGCGGCACGGACCAGCTCTGCCTCGCCGGCGTTGTCCACATCGCCGACGCCCTGCAATATTCCCCGGCCAGCCCTTCCCAAATTGTCACCAGCCCCGTGGACCCCGACTATCTCAAGCATCTCAATCTGGAAACGCAATTCGAGGACTGGCGCACGGAATTGCTGGGCAAACACGGCTGAATGCGCTTGCAAAAAAAAATCGTCCGCCCCAGCCTGCGCGGATGAAATTCATCGTGATTCTCTTTTGCGCGGCGGCGCTCGTCAAAAATGGAGCCGCGCAGGACGCAGTGCCAGATTATCCGCCGCCGCATTCCCGCGAAAACGAAGTCGCGCTGTTCAACGGCAAGGATTTTTCCGGTTTCACCTTTTGCATGAAGGACAACGCCGACCCGCTGCAAACGTGGAGCGTCACCAACGGCGTCATTCATTGCACTGGCCAGCCCGTCGGCTACCTCCGGACCACGCAGAGCTACAGCAATTATTTTCTCACCATCGAATGGCGCTTCGTCAAAATTGCCCCCAAGGCGGATAACACGGGCATTCTCGTCAACCTGCAACTGCCCGACCAAGTCTGGCCGCGCTGCGTGCAAGTCCAAGGCAAACACATGCGTCAGGGTGACTTGTTTTTGATGGCCGGCGCCGAAGCCAAGGAACATAAAGGCAAAAATGCCAACACGCCGATTCCCCTGCGCGGCGACTCGGTGGAAAACCCCGTCGGTGAATGGAACAAGGCCGAGACCATCTGCATTCGCGACCAGGTCGAGTCTTTCATCAACGGCAAGTTTGTGAACGAGGTTTCCGAATGCACCGTGACCAACGGCTTTATTGGCATCCAGAGCGAAGGCGGCGAAATCGAAATCCGCTCGATCTATTTCTCGCCATTGAAATATTGATTTTGTAGCCGCCGACGTGAGGAGGCTCAAAAAAAATTCGAGGCATTTTCGCGGGTTTTGGCTAATGCCCGTTGAACGGAAAAAACTAAATTTGATATGACCATGAAATCCAAACTGCAAATTCAAGCACTGGCAGCCAGTTTTATCCTCCTTGTCTCGCTGGCAGCGACATCAGCGCAACCACTGGCCCCTGATCCACGCGGGCCATACACCGACCCCGCTACTGGTTTGCCAATCGCGCCCGTGCCAGCTGCCAGCGCGGGAAACCCGCAGCACCGGCTTCAGCACTTCACGAATTTGCCGGCAGTCGCCCCCGCTCCTATTGATCCGGCCACCGGCCTGCCCCTGCCGCCACCAGCACCGCCTTGGATGGACGACAATTGGAGCGACCCCAACATCGTTCTGACCAATGTCTCTTACGACGGCCTGCCGTTGAGCGAAGTGGCGCGCGATTTGCGCGAGCGTTTCAAAGGCCAATTCGACATCCTGCCGATGCCAAAAACGTTCGACCGGGAATGGGGAAACGAAATCACCTTCCAGTTGCAGTTGAAAAACGTCCGGGCCAGCGAAGTGTTCAACGCCATGAATCTGGTGTTTGAAAACGACCGGACGCCGGTGCGCTGGGAACTCAAGGCCAGCGGCCACCCGCTGGTGCTGCTGCGCGTGCTGCCCGAAGCCGCGCCGCAGCCGGCACCGGAAAACACGCATCAGGCGACCCCACGCATGGTTTATTTTGTCGGCAATTTGGTCGGCGACGAAAAATCCGGCGGCATGACGATGGAACAAATTATCAAAACCATTGAGGAGATCTGGCCGGCGGATTTGGGCAAACCGGAGGAAGTCATTCAATTCCACAAGGAGGCGCAGATGCTCATCGTCAACGGCACACGCATCCAGGTTGATTTCATCCAGCAGACACTCCAGGCCTTGGGCCGCAAAGCGGACCTGTCACGCCCCAAAGACAACGATTTGAAAGACCTTGAAGAATTGGGCAAAGTGTTGCAGAAAGAACCGTATAGCAACATATTGAAAACCATTTTTAACAGCGGGCAAAAATGAATTTGCCATGAATCCATGACCGTTTCAGCGACTTCCATGTCCTTGCCTCTCCCGGCACGCCTGCCGCGACCAACCGTGGAAACAGCCTGCCTGCAATCCAGCCGCGCCGACGCCGATGCCGGCGCGCGGCGACGAGACGGCCTTCCGCGAATTTTACGGGCGGTATCACGGACGGCTTTTCCGGTTTGCATTGGTGCTCGCTCGCGGCGATGAAACGCTCGCGCACGACGCCGTGCAGGCGGCGTTCGTTACGGCGGCGAAAAAACTTCGCGGCGTGGCCAGCGAGGAACATCTGTGGAACTGGCTGGCGCGCGTCGCGCGGCAGCAGCTTGCCAAAGCGTGGCGGCAACGGCAGCGGGATGCCACCGTCGTCGGCATGGCGGAGCCGCCGGATTTTCCTGACGACGCTGAACCGGATTCCATGCTGGAAGAAAGCCTCGACGCCGCGTTGCTGGCGATGGACGCCGACGATCGCGAATTGGTCGAGTGGTTTTATTTCGACAAATTGAGCCACAAGGAAATCGCCGGGCGGCTCGCCGCCACGCCCAAGTCGGTGTCCAGCCGGCTGGAACGGGCACGGGCAAAGCTGCGCGCGGTCATGGCGCGAAAATTGTCCCATGAAACCTGAAAAGCAACAGTTGCTCCATGATTTGCTCGGAGGCGAAGGTCGTGATGCAATCACCTTGCTCGCGGCGGGAAAAATTCTCCGCCGCCGACGGCAGTGGCGCGCGGCCTGCCGGGCATTTGCCTTGATAATGCTGGCCACTGTCACGGTGCTGCTGGTGGCGCAAAACCGGCGGCCGCAAACACTCGCTCAAATTTCCCTGCCCGCAGCGAAACCTGCGGCACCGCTTCAGACGCAGTCGCTGACCGACGAAGAATTGCTGGCGCTGTTCCCAAACACGCCGGTCGGCCTGGCCACGCTGCCCAACGGCAAAAAACTGCTGCTCTTCCCGCGCCCCGGCGACGCGGCCAAATTCATCACGCGCTTGTAACCGGCGGACGCAACCGCACCAGTGTCGCGCCCCAGCCGCCAAACTGCGGATGATCGAGCGTGTATGAAACCACCTGCGGATGATTCTTCAAAATCGCATGCACCGTGCGACGCAGATTGCCGATGCCCTTGCCGTGAATGATTCGCACCGACAAAATTCCGCGCGCCTGACACGCCGCGAGATAGTCCGGCACCAAATCTTTCACCTCGCGCGGAGCGAAGGTGTGCAAATCCAGCACGCCGTCAATCGGCAGTTCAATCGGTTCGTCAGCCATGCGTTTGCAATTGTTTCTTCACCCACACCATCGCCTCGTCCGGCGTTTTCAATTCATCCGCCAGTTGCAGTTCGCGGATTTCCGCCAGCAAAACGCCCAGTTCCCTGCCCGGCCTCATGCCCAGCTTGATCAAATCCGTTCCCGTCAGCAGCGGCGGACGGATTTGCGGTTGATGCTTCAATTCCTCCGCCTGCTCCAGCAAAAAATAAAAATGTTCCAGATCGCCGAAGGAACCGAGGCAGTCCAGCCGGTGCAATTCCAGTTCCAGCGGAAAAGTTTCCCGCATCAGCAAGCGTCGCAGCGTCGCTTTGCGCATCTGCTTCACGTCCTTGAACTGCATGTGATGCCGCACGCACGCCACGATGTCTTCCGTCTGCTGGTTCGGAAAACGCAGGCGCTGCAAGATATTTTCAGCCATGTCCGCGCCGACTTTTTCGTGGCCGTAAAAATGGATTTTGCCTTTCGCCACATCGCGCTCCGCCGTCACCGGCTTGGCGATGTCGTGCAACAACACCGCCCACGGCAGTGACTCGTGCGCATTCGGCGGCATTTGTTCCAGCATCAGGCAGATGTGCTTGAACACGCTGCCTTCCGGGTGAAAATCCGGCGACTGCTCACAACCAATCGTCGCCGCGAGTTCCGGCAGAATGTGTTCCAGCAATCCGCTGTCGCGGAGCAAAACCAAGCCTCGTGCGGCGGGCATTTCGAGCCGGGGCGCGGCTGTGTGCGAAGCACCAGCCGCAGCATGCTCAATTATTCCAGCGCGTGATTCGACTGCGACGTTCTGCGGCTGGGTCTGCGACCACAGCCGCGCTCCGTCAGCAGCAGGGGGTGCAAACAGCTTTATGAGTTCATCCCGCACGCGCTCGGCGCTCGTGAGTTTGATCTTTGGCGCGAGCGTTTGGATGGCGGCGAACGTCTCTGGTTCAATCTCAAAACCCAATCGCGCGGCGAAACGCACCGCGCGCAGCATTCGCAAATGGTCTTCGCCAAACCGTTCCTCCGGCACGCCGATGGTGCGGATGATTTTCGCGCGCAGATCTTTTTCGCCGCCAACCCAGTCGTGGATTTTTTGTGTGAGCGGATCATAGAAAAGTCCGTTCACGGTGAAGTCGCGGCGGGACGCATCCGCCTCGGCATTGGCGAAAACGACTGTTCCCGGATGCCGGCCATCGCGGTATTCCGCCTCGGCGCGGAACGTGGCCACCTGAAATTGCTGACCGCGTTCGACCACGATGATGACGCCGAATTTTTTGCCGACGGGAATGGTTTTTCGGAACAGTTTTTCAACCTGCTCCGGCCGGGCGTTCGTGGCAATGTCGAAATCCTGCGGCTCGCGGCCCAGCAGAAAATCGCGCACGCAGCCGCCCACCCAGAACGCGGCGAAGCCCGCCGCTTGCAGGCGCGCCACAATTTCTCCGGCGGTTTCACGCGGTGAATGCACTGGGAACAATTTAATGCACAGCCGCCCCGGAACAAAGTCGCAAAGCGCGAAGCGTCGCGCGGCAAATTGGATTGAACTTGCCGGCACGATTTTGTCCAATGTCGGCGCATGACGCTCCGCCTTCATAATTTTGCCCGATGATGACGGCCTCACCGGTAAAAAAAATTTCCGGGTGGCCCGTTTGGCTGGCCGCCGTGCTCATCACGGTCGCCATTCTCGCGCTGCATTTCTATTTTCTTTTTCATGCCGGCGGGTTCTGCGGCGACGAAGTGAACGTCATCAATCTCGCCAGCAGTCATTCCCTGACCTATATGACCCGGGATTCCTTTCCGGTGTTGCTGCCGCTGCTGATCAAGATGTGGGCGGCGCTGGGACTGGCCGGCACGGATCTGAACTTGCGGTTGCTGGGCATTCTGATCGGGCTGGGATTGACCGGCGCACTTTGGCTGGCGGCGTGGACAGCCCGCCGCGCGCCCCCGCTTTTAAGCCTGATTTTGCTGGGGCTGAATGGCACCGCGATTTTCTGGGAAGATTATTTGCGGGCTTATGGTCTGGGTTCGTTCCTCGTTTTGCTCACCCTGTCGGCGATGTGTTTCCTGCTGGAAAAACCAACGTGGTGGCGCACCGCCCTGCTGTCGTTCGTGGCCGTTTTAAGCGTCCAGGCGCTGTATCATAACGCGGTTTTTTTTGCCAGCATCGGTCTGGCTGGCTGGCAGGTGTGCTGGCTGCGAAAAGATAAAGGCACGGCCTTGAAAATTCTTGCCGCCGGGCTGGTGTCCGTCATTTCGTTGCTGCCTTACTGGGGATGTGTGGTCAACTGGCAGCAAGCCACCGCCACCATTCGACCGGGCTTTTCATTCACTGCCGCTGCCGACAACTTCAACACCGTCGCGGCCTTCCCGCTGCCGCAATACGTCTGGGCATGGATTTTTTTGGCGCTGGCGGTTGTGGGGCTGGGCATGGCCGTTTTGTTTCGCCCATCGCCGGCAGCCGCCCGATTGAACGACCGCATTACGCCGGCAGAACTACAGGTGTTCGCGGGCACAACCTTGCTGGCATCGCTGGCGGGCTATTTCATCTTTCTCCGCTTTGCCGCGATGATTACGTCGCCGTGGTATTTCCTGCCGCTACTGGCTGTGGGTGCGAGTTGTTTTGACCTTGGCATTTCCCTGACCGGGCTGTCGCGTTTTTTGCGCACCATGGTTTGGGGCATTCTGATCGCGACCGTTGGAATTGCGGTGCCGTTTGCCGCGCGCGATTTAAATTGCCGTTTTACGAACGTGGACTTGGTGGTGAACCGTTTGCAGTCGGAAATTTCCCCGCAGGATTATGTGGTGGTGACGCCCTGGTATCTGGGCATCAGTTTCAATCGTTATTATCACGGCGCCGCGGCCTGGGACACCTTGCCGCCGGTGGCCGACCATTCCGCTTACCGTTTCGATCTGGTGGCAACGGCAAACGAAAAACCTCATCCCGACCAACCGGCCCAGGATAAAATCGCCCGCACGCTGCAGACCGGACATCGGGTCTGGGTGGTGGGCTGGATGCGCGTCCCGGCATCAGGCAAGGCGGCCGCCACTGAAACCGGCCGGTTCATTGCCGAACACTGCCAGTCTTTTGAAACGCTGGACTTGAAGATCAAAGGCCCGACCAGCGATTACGAGGATGAATCCTTGCTCCTGGCCAGCGGCTGGAAAACCAATTCACCTTGATTGGCACTGAACCATGTTGAATCTCGTCCGCTTTTGGATTCTGCTTTCGGCCCTGCTGGTCGGCGGCGGCTGGATTTTGTCCGCGTTGCACCAGTTGAACCGCGCGGGCTACGTTCTGGTTTTGTCGCCGCTGGCGCTGTTGGTTTTTTTCTGGTGGCGAAAGTCCCGGCCCCTGACACGCGAAAATATCCACCGCTGGCGCAGACATTTTTCCAAAAGGTTCAGCCGCCGCGCGCCGCAGTTTTTTTTGCTCATCGCCGCAATGTCTTTGCTGGCCGGCGCGCTCTATCCGGCGCTGAACTGCGACGGCAACGCCTATCGCCTGCCGCGCGTGATGCACTGGCTGTGGGCCGGGCAGTGGCACTGGATGCGGACGTTCGACGCGCGCATGAACATCGCCGCGTGCGGCATGGAATGGCTTTCCGCGCCGTTGATCTTGTTCAGCCATAGTGACCGGCTGCTGTTTCTGATCAACTGGATTTCCTATCTCCTGCTGCCCGGCTTGATCTTCAGCGTCTTCACGCGGCTGCAAGTCCGCCCACGCGTGGCGTGGTGGTGGTCGTGGCTGCTCGCCTCCGGCTGGTGTTTTGTGCTGCAAGCCGGTTCGGCGGCCAACGACAGCTTTGCGGCCATTTACATTCTGGCGGCGGTGGATCTGGCGTTGCGCGCCCGCGAAAACAAATCCGCGACTGACCTGTGGCTGTCCCTGCTCGCGGCGGCGCTGGTCACGGGAACGAAGCAGACGAACATTCCGCTGACTGCGCTGTGGTGCCTCGCAGCCTGGCCCGCGCGGTCGTTGTTCTGGAAGAATCCCTGGCGCACCGCCGTGGTCGCCGGCTTGGGAGCGCTGGTTTCCATCGTGCCGATCAGCATTTTAAATTATCAACATTATGGAACGTGGATGCCGCTGGAAATTCCCGGCATCACGACGGTGGGAAAATTTCAGTTGAATCCGTTCTGGGGAATCCTCGGCAACGCCTTCTGTATTCCGCTCCAAAATTTGGTGCCTCCTTTTTATAATTTGCTGCCGCCGTTTTACAGTTCGTGGCCGGTGTGGTGGAACGAGATCATGCGCCACTTTCTCCAGACTTCATTTGGCGCGCATTTCGCCTCGTTTGAAAATTTCGGCCTGCTCAGCGTGGTTTATTTTCACGGATTCACGGAAGGAACCGTGGGCCTGGGCCTGGGCATCTGCGTGCTGATTTTCGCCGCGCTCCATGAAATCCGGCGCTGGAAAAAAAGCGGCGGACTGGTCGCGATGCCGCTCGCGCCGGCTCCGATTTTGCGCCTGCTGCGCCTCGCGCCCTGGGGCCTGCTGCTCGTTTTCATGGCTAAAGTCGGGACGGTTGAGAACGCGCGTCATCTGGCGCCGTATTACCTCTTTCTGTTTCCGGCCTGGCTGGTCACCGCGGGCCACGCGCAAGTCACGCGCCTGTCTTCGTGGCAGCGGCTGGCCGGCCAGATCATGGTCCTCACCACTGTGTTGCTGGCAACTTTAAGCGAGCGCCCGTTGTTTCCCGCGCAGACTCTTTTTCAAGCGGCCCGCTCAAAATTTCCCAACTCCGAATTTCTTTCGGACGAATACGCGCATTACTTGGAATCCAATTACCAAATCGCTGCCGCCCGGAGAAATTACTTTAAAAATGCGCTCCCGCCGGGCGAAACCGCCGTGGGTTTTTATGCCAAAATTCTCTGTGAAGATGAACCCGGTCTCTGGCTGCTCTACGGACAACGGCGGGTGGAATATGTGCTGCCCCACGATCCGCCGGAACGGCTCCGGTCGCTGGGCATTCATTATGTGGTGGTGAACGGGGCGGCCGTCCAACAAGCCTTCCGTGGCATTGGCAAATGGCTTGAGAAATACAACGGCAGTGTTGTTGACCAATACGTCTTCCCCAAACCAGCGCGCCCGGCGTCGGAGCCGCCGGACTATTATCTCGTCCGCTTGAACTGACGCCGTCCGGCTTGACGAAACCAGTTTCCGCTGCGACTTTTCCCACGCTTGGCGCAAAACGAACCCTCGTCAGCGGCGGGCAATTTGTTCGCTGACATCGTGCAAGCTCCCGCCGTGCAAGCCCTCGCCCGGCGCGTGGAGGCTGGCGGAGCGCTGACTTTTTCCGGCGTCGCCACGCCCGCGCAACCGTTCTTCGCCGCGCTGCTGCAAAAACTTCTGCCGCAACGGCCAGTGGTTGTCGTCACCGAAAACTTGAAGACGCAGGAAAGCTTCCAGCAGGATTTGGAAACGTGGCTTGGTGAATTGCAATCTGCGGAAAGCGGAGTGCGGAACGCCGCCGCCGCCCCACCCTCCATCCTCCATCCTCAATCCTCGCCGCTGTTCTATCCCGCCTGGGAAACGCTGCCGCACGAGGGTAAATTACCGCACGCCGACGTCATCAGCGACCGCCTGCAAACGCTCGTGGCACTCTCTGAAAACCCGTCACGCATCACGCGTCACGCGTCACTGATTGTCACGAGCGTCACCGCGTTGCTGCAAAAAACCTTTCCGCCGGGCGAAATTCTCGAACGCACTCGCGCGTTGGTGCGCGGCGATAAAATTGCGCCGCTGGATCTGATTGAGTTTCTGGAAGCGCAGGACTACGAGCCGGAGGCGCAGGTTTCGCAAAAAGGTGAAATCGCTTTGCGCGGCGGCATCGTGGACATTTTCCCGCCGACGAGTCCGTGGCCGGTGCGGCTGGAATTTTTCGGCGATGAACTGGAATCGCTGCGCGAGTTTGATCCGCTCACGCAGATTTCGCGCGGCGAAATTTCTCGCATCACGCTGCCGCCCGCCGGCGAATTGGGAATTTTGAAACAGCAATCGGAGCGCGGGCTTCAGCCCGCTTCAGTGCCCGCCGGAAAAGGAGCTTCCGATCTTGCTGCGTCATCTGGCAACACCATGTTGAAGCGGCCTGAAGGCCGCGCTCCGCTGGCCACGCTGCTCGACTATTTGCCAAAGGAAACTGTTTTCCTTTTGTGCGAACCGGAGTCGCTCGCCATTCACGCCGATGCCTACGCACAGCAAGTCCCAGCTGATGATCCGTTTTTCATTTCGTGGCCGGATTTTCTGGTTGAGTTGAACCGACACAGTTTCACCTGGGTTGAATTGGGCGACGCCGAAGCTGGAGTTCAAACTTTAGCTTATTCCCCAGAGAGGCTGAAGCCTGAACTCCAACCGGCCGAACTGGAGTTCGGCGTTCCGCGGTTTGCTTCGCTCGACGCGTTCCGTCCGTTGGCCGAACGTGCGCCGGAGCCGCCAATCGCCGAGGCGCAGCGGCGCGAGTTTTTTCAGCAACTCCACCGCTGGCTGCGGCAGGATTACGCGGTCCATGTCTTTTGCAACAACGACGGCGAACGCCAGCGGTTTGCGGAAATTTGGGTGGAACTCGTAGGACAGGCTTCCAGCCTGTCTCCATCTGAAAAAACACAGGAAAAAGAAATTGGAGACAGGCGCGACGCCTGTCCTACGCTGCACCTCGGCTCCCTCGCCCGTGGTTTCATCTGCGACGAGGCCAAACTCGTCGTCGTCACCGATGCGGAAATTTTCGGCCGCTACAAAATCCAGCGACCGCGCCGCCAGAAATCCGCGCACGCGCTGGCCGCGCGCTCCGCGCTCGACATTGATTTCACGGATTTGGAGGAAGGCGATTTGGTCGTGCATTTGCAGCACGGCATCGGGCGTTATCTCGGTTTGAAACTGATGCCGGTTGGCAACAGCCGTCATCTCTCAACTGCCACCTTTCAACCATCAACTGGCACGGAATGCCTCGTCATCGAATTCGCGCCGCAAAATTCCGGCGAGGAGCCGCCGAAACTTTACGTCCCCGTCAGCGAGGCGCACCTCGTCAGCAAATACGTCGGCGCGGGCAAGGCCAATCCGCCGCTCCACACGCTCGGCGGCACGCGCTGGCACAAGGCCAAGGAGCAGACGGAAAAAGCCGTGCGCGACATCGCCGCTGAAATGCTGCGCATCCAGGCCGTGCGCGAAACGCAGCCCGGCCATCCGTGCAAGCCGGACACGCAATGGCAGCGTGAGTTTGAAAGCGCCTTCATCTACGAGGAAACTCGCGATCAAGTTACTGCCATCGCCGACACAAAAGCTGATCAAGAGCGACCCAAGCCGATGGATCGTTTGATTTGCGGCGACGTCGGCTTCGGCAAAACCGAAGTCGCCATCCGCGCGGCGTTCAAATGTGTGATGGACGGAAAACAGGTCGCGATCCTCGTGCCGACGACCGTTCTCGCGCAGCAGCATTTTAATAATTTCCGCGAGCGCATGGCGGATTATCCGATCCGCGTGGAACTGCTCTCTCGCTTTCGCACCAAAGGCGAACAGTCGCGCGTCGTGAAAGACTTGGCCGCCGGCGCGGTGGACATCGTCATCGGCACGCACCGCATCGTGCAGGACGACATCGCATTCAAAGACCTCGGTCTCGTGGTTATTGACGAGGAGCAGCGTTTCGGCGTGCTGCACAAGGAGAAATTCAAGCGCCTGCGGACGATGGTGGATGTGCTGACATTGAGCGCCACGCCGATTCCGCGCACGCTTTACCTCGCGCTCACCGGCGCGCGCGACATGAGCACGATCCAGACGCCGCCGCACGACCGGCTGCCCGTCGAGACGATTGCCACGCCTTACGACGAGCGCACCATCCGCGACGCCATCCAGCGCGAGATGAATCGCGGCGGACAAGTTTTCTTCCTGCACAACCGCGTGACGACCATTGACACGATGCTGGCGAAACTGCAAACGCTCGTTCCCGATGCGCGCATTGTCATCGGCCACGGTCAGATGCACGCGGATGATTTGGAAGAAGTGATGACACAGTTCGTCAACGGTCAGGCCGACGTGCTGCTTTCCACGACGATCATTGAGAGCGGCCTCGATATTCCGAACGCGAACACAATCATCATTGACCGCGCCGACCGCTTTGGCTTGAGCGAGCTTTACCAATTGCGCGGTCGCGTCGGGCGCTACAAGCATCAGGCCTACGCGTATCTACTGCTGCCGCGCCACGCGCGCCTGCTCACCGACGTCCGCAAACGCATAAGTGCGATGAAGCAATATGCCTCGCTCGGCAGCGGCTTCAAAATCGCCATGCGCGATTTGGAAATTCGCGGTGCGGGCAATCTGCTCGGCGCGGAACAAAGCGGCCACATCACCGCCGTCGGGTTTGAACTTTACTGCCAGTTGCTCAAGCAAAGCGTCGGCGCGCTCAAAGGCGAGAAAGTGAAACCGCGCGTCGAAGTCCGCGTCGCGCTGGATTTTCTGGAGCTGAATTCCAGTGGCACGGGCGTCCCGCCCGTGAGTTCCGAAACTTCGCCGCGCTTTGAACCACACGGGCGGGACGCCCGTGCCACTGCTACCACCGCCGCGCTCCCCCACAACTACGTCACCGAACCGCACCATCGCATCGAAATATACCGCAAGCTCGCGCAGGCCACGGACAAGCCCGCGCTCGACGCCTTGCAGAAGGAATTGCGCGATCGCTTCGGCCCGCTGCCGCCGCCGGTGGAATTGCTGCTGGCCGTGAGCGAGCTAAAAATTCTCGCCAGCGAGAAGAGCGTGACCGCCATCGAGGTTGAGGAAGACAAACTGAAAATCACGCGGCGTGGAGATTTCATCCAGTTCGGCGGCAAATTCCCGCGCCTTACCAAAAAGGAAGCCAAGGCCCGGCTCAAGGAAATCAAACGCCTGCTGCTGGCGATGTGATCGCGAGCTGGGGGCAAGTTCTGGCTATACAGGACTTGAAGGTGTTGATGGATTTCAACATGCTAATTGCATGCCTTACGAAATCATATTAAACGAGTTGCCTGCGGGATACGTCAGTAAAGGAGCGCCTAAAGGTGGGCAAGTCACTGTTTGCTTTCGGGATTTTTTCTCTTCAGAAGATGGTCAGAAATTGATTCATCATCTTGAAGGAGTGCCACGCGACATAATTCTTAAGTTGCCCGCAAAAGCGAAAGCTATGGAATCGAGGACAGATAATCTTTTGGCCATCATTCGAAAAGACAAAACGGCGACCGTTTATTACAACGACTTTCTTCCAACTTCCATTATGAGAATCAAAGGCAAGGTTAAGGCCGGCGACCCAATTTTTTCTGACAACATAACGGATTTAGAGCGAATAGAACTGAATGGTTTTGACATTCCAAACGATGTCGCCGTGTGTTATGTGTTTTCATTCGGATGGCGCAAAGGATTGTTTTTTGACTACGGTCCAATCCTTCAAGGCAACGGAAAGCCTAGAAGCTATGATTTGGGGAAAACTTTCGCGCAATTCCATGCTCAGGTTCTTTTTCAGCATCTTTTCTCGATTGGTAGCGACATATGGGAAGAACTTTTCCGCCAACGATGGTTTCCGTTCATCTACCTTAAAAATGACCAAATTAAAACTCTTATCGGACTTGCGCGTGAAAAATTGCCGATGGATGATTTGCTTCCAAGTATTCGTGATAATCTTTTAGCAACACTTGCAGAACGGGTGCCAGATTGGGAGAAAGATCCTGTCATCGGACCACATTTCGAATTTGTTGGTGCAGCCTACAAACATTACGCCGCAAGCGATTATCTAAGTGCCGCAGCGATTCTTTTTCCTAGGATTGAGGGCATCATGCGCACACACGCAAAAGCTGTCGCCCCCGGATCACCGTTTAAGCAGGAGAATCTTGCAACTGTTAGTGCCATGGGAAGCGGCAATGTAGTTAAGCCAGCTAGTCTGTTGTTGCCGGATAGATTCAAGCAATACCTATTTGAAATATATTTCGCGAGCTTCGATCCAAAGGATCCACAAGGAGTCTCACGAAACACTGTTTCGCACGGCGTCGTTGATGCCAAACTCCTTGATTGTAAAGCTGCGTCCATTGCCTTTCTGATTTTGCTACAGATCAGTTCTGTCAGCAGTTTCGCCATGAAGAAGACGCCATAACTCATGCTCAACATCGCTATTTGAGTATCAAGTCTGAAGATTTCACCCGATCCTCACCCACACCGTCTTCAAATACGCCTGTTCGGCGCGGCTGAATGGGAAATCCGGCGGTTCCGGGAGGTAATGCCGTTGCAGAATTTTCCGCTTCGCGGTGCGAACCGCCGCTGCCACGTCCGCGAGAAATGCTTCCGGTGGCCAGTCCGCCGCGTTCGTCGAGGCGAACAAAATTCCGCCCGGCTTCACCAGCGGCAGCGCGGCTGTGACGAGCTTGCCGTAATCTTTTTCCGCGCGGAACGAGCCATGTTCCTTCGATTGCGAAAACGTCGGCGGGTCAAGCACCACGGCGTCGAATGCGCGGCATTTCTTCGCGATCCGCCGCAGCCGGTCGAACGTGTCGCCAAAAAAAATCATGCGCCGGCCGCATTCAAGTGTTTTTTCGATAGATCGAGGCTCTTCGTCCGCGTCCATGTTCTGGCCGGATGGCTGCCGCAACGCGGCCCAAAAGGGGACATCCTCATGGAGTCCCGACAGTTGGACTACATCTGATTTACTTTCGCTTGCTTCGCCGCTAAAATTCCGCGTGCTCAATTCCGCCGCCATTTGGAAAAACCTCAATTCGCCGCGCCAGTTGTTTCTCATCGCCGGGCCGTGCGTGATTGAAAACGAAAAACTCTGCCGCCAGGTCTCCGCGTCGCTCGTCAAGACCTGCAAGCAATTGGGGATTTTCTTCGTCTTCAAGGCCAGCTTCGACAAGGCCAATCGCACGTCGGGCAACGCGTTTCGCGGGCCGGGCATCGAGGCCGGTTTGAAAACGCTCGCCGGCATCCGCGGGGAATTCGGCGTGCCGGTGCTGACCGATGTGCATACGGAAACGCAGGCTTATCTCGCTGGCGAGGTGGTGGACATTTTGCAGATTCCCGCGTTTCTCTGCCGCCAGACGGATTTGATCGAGGCCGCCGTGACGACCGGCAAAATCGTGA
>ODAK010000186.1_pt1 | contig 69762 bp, 55 predicted proteins | sample 1539591 | NCBI WGS metagenome assembly ODAK01 (sample SAMEA3539303, study PRJEB22396) | soil metagenome | biome: tundra; feature: field; material: soil | place: USA | collected 2010-05 | depth 0.15 m | reverse complement strand
CGCCTTCCTCGTTCAGCCGGATGACGCCGCTGTCGGGCAGTTCCAGGCCGGCAATAATACGCAGCAGCGTTGTCTTACCGGAACCTGAAGGTCCCAGCAACGCCACAAGCTCGCCGGTTTCGATACGAAGGCTCACGTCCTGCAGGGCTTCATACGTGCCGAAACGTTTGCGGATGTGCTCAACCTCAATACTCACTCAGTTCACCTGGCCCTTCCGTCCTGTTTTCCACTCGAGAAATTTCTTAAACGCGAGCGTGACCACGGCAAACATGCTGAGTAACGAAGCCACGGCGAACGCGCCCGAATAGTTGTAATCGTTGTAGAGAATTTCCACGTGCAGCGGCAGCGTATTGGTCTGACCCCGAATATGCCCGGAGACAACCGATACCGCGCCGAACTCGCCCAAAGCGCGCGCGGTGCAAAGCACCACACCGAACAGAAGTCCCCATTTGATGTTCGGCAGCGTGACACGGAAGAACATCTGCCAGCCGCTTGCACCGAGCACCAGAGCCGCCTCTTCCTCCTCGGTGCCCTGCGATTCCATAAGCGGAATCAGTTCCCTGGCCACGAAAGGAAACGTCACGAATGTTGTCGCCAGAATAATGCCGGGAACCGCAAAGATGATCCGGATATCGTGTTGATCCAGCCAGGGTCCAAACCAACCGCGCGCGCCGAATACCAGCACGAAAATCAGCCCGGAAATAACAGGCGATACACCGAAGGGGATGTCGATCAGCGTCACAAGAAGGTTCTTGCCCGGGAACCTGAACTTTGTGATGACCCAGGCCGCTGCGACACCAAACACCACGTTCAGCGGCACCGATATTCCGACTGCGAGCAAAGAAAGCTTCGCCGCTGAAAGGGTGTTGGGGTCGGTAATCGCGGCAAGGTAAGCGCGCCAGCCTTTGGCGAAAGCCTGCACGAAAACTGCGACGAGGGGCAACACGATGAACAGGCCGAGAGCGCCCAGCGCCAGCAAGGTCAGCCCCCATCGCACAATCGGAGGATCGCGTCTTCCGATTTTCGGCAGCGCTGCAGCCGGAGCGAGGCTGGCAGCCGCAGTAGTAACCGTTGCCGTTGCCATCGGACTAGGCCGGCTCCATGTGCTTGCGCGTCCGGCGCTGGATCGCATTGATTCCCAGCAGTAAGACGAAAGAAGTAACCAGCATGACGACCGCAATCGCCGTCGCGCCCGCATAGTCATACTGCTCCAGTCTCGTGACAATCAGCAGCGGCGTGATTTCCGTCCGCATCGGCAGGTTGCCTGAAATGAAAATGACCGAGCCGTATTCTCCCAGCGCTCGGGCGAATGCCAGGGCGAAGCCAGTGAGCAGCGCGGGCCGCACCAGTGGGAATATCACTCGGGTGAAGGTCTGCCACCGGCTTGCACCCAGGCTGGAGGCTGCTTCTTCAAGTTCCTGATCGGCATCGGCCAGTACCGGCTGAACGCTTCTCACGACGAACGGCAGTCCGATGAAGGTCAACGCGATGACAATGCCAATCGGCGTGAAAGCAACCTTAATCCCCAGCGGCACGAGGTAACGCCCCAGCCAGCCGTTTTCCGTATAGAGACTCGTGAGCGCAATCCCGGCAACGGCTGTGGGAAGCGCGAAGGGAAGATCCACCAAAGCATCGGCGAGCGCCTTGCCCGGGAATTCGTAGCGCACCAGCACCCACGCAATCAGGAAGCCGACAGCGGCGCTGATCAACCCCGCTACAAGCGAGGCTCCGAAACTCACGCGGTAGGAAGCCACCACCTGGGGCGAACTGATGGTTTTCCAGAAATGCGCGGGTCTTGAGGAAACCGACTTCAGAAAAACCGCGCTCAACGGAATGAGCACGATCAGACTCAGATAGAGAATCGTGTAACCCAGCGCCGGCCGGAAGCCAGGCAGTATGCCAGGCGGCCTGAAAAATCTGACCATCTAGGCACCCGGCGTATAGATCTTGTCGAAGACGCCGCCGTCATCGAAGTGCCTCTTCTGGGCCTTTTGCCAGCCACCGAAAAACTCATCGATCGTGAATAGTTCGATCTTCGGGAAGCGGCCGGAATATTTCGCGGCGACACTGGCGAGCCGCGGCCGATAGTAATTGCGGGCGCCGATTTCCTGACCCTCGGGCGAATAGAGGAAGTCCAGATAAGCTTTCGCCACTTCAGTGGTGCCGTGTTTCGCGGCTATTTTGTCCACGACGCTTACCGGAGGTTCGGCCAGAATGCTGATGCTCGGTGTCACGACCTCGACCTTGTCCTTACCCAGTTCGTTCAGAGCGAGGTACGCTTCGTTCTCCCACGAGAGGAGCACGTCGCCGATCCCGCGCTGCGCAAACGTGGTTGTCGAACCACGCGCGCCGGAATCCAGCACGGGCACTTTCTTGTAGAGCTTCGTGACAAACTCGCGAGCCTTGTTGTCATCGTTATGATTTTGCTTCAAAGCATAACCCCAGGCCGCCAGATAAGACCATCGTGCGCCTCCCGAGCTCTTGGGATTCGGCGTGATCACCGCGACCCCGGGTTTCACCAGGTCGTCCCAGTCTTTGATGTGTTTCGGGTTGCCTTTGCGCACCAGGAAAACGATGGTGGAAGTGTAGGGCGTGCTGTTGTTGGGCAAACGCGTCTGCCAGTTCTTCGGCAGCAGGTTTGCCTTTTCCGAAATCACATCGATGTCGTAAGCAAGGCCGAGCGTGACCACATCCGCCTGCAGTCCGTCGATGACGGCCCGGGCCTGCTTGCCCGAACCGTCGTGCGACTGGTTGATTTCAACTTCCACTCCCGTTTTCGCCTTCCACTGTTTGGCGAAGGCGCTGTTGATCTGCTGATACAACTCGCGCGTCGGATCGTAGGAGACATTGAGCAATTTCAACGGTCCGGCGGCGATGACTGCTGTTGCCGCAATCACCGGAATTAACAAGGCTTTGAGTTTCATGTTTCAGGTTCCTTAAATGAAGTTGATCTGGAAGCGCGCGAGGATCACCCGCTCCGCCGCGCGATCCGCGCTCACCGCACCGCCAAGAAAGTTGGTGTGGGCGTAGTCGACCGAAATCCTGAACACGCGATTGAGGTACCAGTTCACTCCGCCGACCCACTCGCGGGCAAAGCTGGGCGACGTCGTGGAACTGGCGAAGCCGTAGTTGAAAAGCCCCTGGTCGACTTTGAAATCGCCGGTGCGCGCGGCGATTTCCCAGGCGCCCCAGCCGCCGTCGAAAGGCGCGAACGGGTGTTTGGGAATGGGACTGCCGAAGCTTTTCTTTTCGCCGGCCAGAATGTAAGACGCCTCGACCTGCCAGGCACGGAAAGCTACATCCTTGCGGACGTTGTTCTTCTGGAACTGCTCTTCGGTGATCGTGTCCTCGGCGAGCAAGCCAAACGAACCCAGGTAATAAAAGGCCTGCGGCGCAAGGGCGGTCCGATGGCCCGCGGAGATCACGCCGGAGTTAAACGAAAAGAAGGTATTCTGCCCGGCTGTCTTGTAGGCCGGAAGCCCGACGCCATCGGTGTTGCCGCCCTCGGCGCCGATCCCGAAGCCGAGACCGCTCAATACGTTTTCTCCGCCAGCCTGAAACGGAGTGGCGAAAAGCCGGACGGCGTAGCTGCGGTGGCCGCTGGGCGAGGCGTCGCTCAGGGAGTTGTCCGGCACGCCATTAAAGACGCCGACCTGGTAGCCGAGACGGTGGCCGAGCAGATCGCCCGACAACTGAAAGCCGATGTCGCGGCTTGGGGCGAGAAGCGTCGGCAGGCCGCGCTCCACAAATGTGGTGTCATCGTCCGACTGCAGGCGTTCGAGGCCGACCGGGGGCTTGAACTTTCCGACGCGCACCGAGAAGTGGGGGATGTAGTTCAGTTGGACGTACGCGTCGTAGATGATGACAGAACCCTGACCGAAGTCAGGCCGGAGAAAGTAGTCCACATTCTTATAAAGACTTCCCGAGAAAGTCGGTCGAACGCGGCGCAGCAATGCCTGGTCCGTCAACGAACCACTGCCAGTGCCTGTGAAAGTGCGGATATCGGTCTGGAGGTCGGCGCCAATCTTTAGGGTGTAATCGCCGTCGGTTGACCTTACGGTAAAACCGCCAGGGCCAGCCGTGACGAGGCCGACGTTGCTGGTCTCGCTGGCTGGAATTGTCGCGGCGGCGACGCCGGCATTTGTGGGCCGCTGTGGACCAGCGGGAAGGACGTTCGCCGGCTGAAGTCGCGCCTCGGCGGCGGCAAGACGGCGGTCCAGTTCTTCGATTCTTTTTTCCAGTTGCTGGATCCTGTCCTGATCAGGTGTCTGGCCAAAAGCCGAACCAAACGAAGCCAGAATCAAGATAAGCCATTTAAAATGCATCAGATGCCCCTGTTTTTTAGTGTTACTATACTAAATAGATAGACTTACTGTACAATCAAGTCCTAGCCATTGTCAACTATCTCCATCGAGTTTGGTATATTCTAGAAGCTGTCTTGGAGATACTCGCCGGATTTTTAATTTCGCTGGCTATAGGGATCACTGGTGTCGGCGCGGGCAGCATCACCGCGCCGATCCTTATCCTCTTCTTTCACCAGTCGGCAACGGATGCCGTGACTACGGCGTTGGTGTTCGGTACCGTGGTGAAACTGATCGCGACACCCATCTATATGTCGCGTGGTCATGTAAATTTCCGGGTGCTGAAGTTTCTGGCGCTGGGCGGATTGCCTGCCGTGGTGATCGGCAGCCTGGTTTTGAACTCGCTCGACCAGAAGGCGCTCAGCCGCCCGGTCCTCTTAATAGTCGGGCTGACGGTTCTGACTACAGCGGCGGGAACCTTGTGGCGCAGCCTGACACCGAAGATCGCGGCGAAACCGGTCGCTCTGAAATGGCTGCCGTGGATTGTGGCGCCGATCGGTTTCGAAGTGGGCTTTTCTTCGGCGGGCGCGGGCGCGCTGGGCACGATCGTCCTGATGCGGTTCACGTCGATGATTCCCGCGGAGGTGGTCGGGACCGACCTCGCGTTCGGCCTGCTGCTCTCGATGTTCGCCGGCGGAATTCACGCCAGCATGTCGGGCGTCCCCTGGGGCATTCTCGGCAAGTTGCTGCTCGGCGGAATACCTGCGGTCCTGATCGGTACGCGACTGATCTCAGTGGTTTCGCCACGGAAGATGAGGCTGGTCCTGTGCCTCTGGCTGGTTTATATCGGCGGACAGTTGTCCTGGCGGGGCATCGCCGGATCGCAGGACTCGAAGCCTGCTGCGACTGTCGTCAAGAAACTGCCGGCGGGCGCGCGATAAATCTGTAACCCACGCCTCGAACCGTCAACAGGTGCCGGGGTTTCGTGGGATCGTCCTCGATATAGCGGCGCAGACGCACGATGAAGTTGTCGATGGCGCGGGTGTCGGTATCCTCATGCAGACCCCAAACCTCCTCGAGCATCGTCTTACGCGAGACCGGCTTGCCCTCGTGGCGGATGAGATAGCGAAGAACGTTCATCTCCATCAGCGTGAGGGGAAAGATCTGGTCGCGCACATGGAGTTCGAGCAGGTCGAAGTAGACGGACTTGTCGCCGAATAAGAAAGCATCACTGCGCTCGGGATTTTTTTCGAGCGGCGGAAGGCGCGGCCCTTCCTGTGGGGAACTGCGAAGCCATTCGCGACGGCGCAGCAACCCCTGAATGCGGGCGATGAGTATGGTGAGATCGAACGGTTTGGTCAGGTAGTCGTCCGCGCCCGCGGCGAAGCCCTGCAGGACGTCGTCGGAGTGGCCGCGCGCCGTCAGGATCAGCGTTGGGACAAACTGGCCTGCCTGGCGCATTTCGGAGACGACTTCGAAACCGCTCTTGCCGGGAAGCATGACGTCGAGCACCACGATGTCGAACGCCTGGGCCTGCCCGAGCAGGAGGTCGAGCGCGGCCTCGCCGGTTTCGACGACCTGAACCGCATAACCCTCTGCCTCCAGATTGAAGCGCAGACCTTCGGCGAGATGTTTTTCGTCTTCAACAACCAGGATGCGGCTCATCGCGTAATCGGAAACTGCAGCATGAAAGTGCTTCCCTGTCCGGGGCCGGCGCTCTCCGCCCACGCCCGGCCTCCGTGGCGTTTGGCCACGGAGCGCACGATGTACAAACCGAGGCCCGTGCCCTTAATGCGCGTCGAAAGGGGATTGTGGATGCGGTAAAAGCGCTTGAAGATGCGTTTCAGTTCCGTGCCCGGAATGCCCGCGCCGTGATCTTTCACTTTCACTTCCGCGAACCGCCCGTCGGCTTCATAAGCTGCCACTTCGATACTCATATTGTCGGCGCTGGAGTATTTAACCGCATTGTCGATCAGGTTCGAAACGGCGGCGTGCACCTCGTCGTAATCGCCCAGAATAGGCAGGGGTGAGCCTGGTGTGTACTGGAGGGCGCCCTGGGGCAGACTGTGCAGGATGCGAGCGCGAGCGACACATTCTGTGACCAGTTCATCGAGTCGCATGGGGGCCAGATGTGGTTTCCGGCTGGAAGCGCCTACCCTCCCGGTGCGCAGGATCTGTTCGATCGTGCCCAGCAGCCGGTCACTGTCGGAAAGGATAATGCCGTAGAATTCGTTGCGCTTTTCCTCGTCGACCGCCCGCGTCTTGAGGGTTTCGACATAGAGCCGGATGGAGGCGACCGGAGTCTTCAGCTCGTGTGTGACGGCATTTATGAAGGCGTCATGTTGTTCGTTGCGCTGGATTTCGCGCACCAGAAAAATCGTATTCACCACAATGCCCGCGATGATGAGCGCGATCAGCAGGATGCCGAGAAAGAGGAGAATGCCGGACCGCCACCTGAGGAGTACCCATCCGACGTAAAGCAGAATGAGGACACCCGTCATTGCCGCACCGAGGGCGATGAAGAATGCGATGGATTTCTTGCGCCCGGTGCCGACCATGGTCTCAGCTTACCCGCTGGCCGCGTGCGGGTTCCCCAGTCATCCCCTTTAGGGGTGCTGGCTAGGCAGCGGGAAAGCGAAGCTCAAAGCGCGTCCCGGGTTGATCGCGGTGTAACTGCAGGTCGCCGTCAATCTGTTTTGCCAGAATCCTGACGATGCGCAGGCCCAGCGATTTCGGATTTTTCCAGTCGAACGATTCGGGGATGCCCATGCCGTTATCGGCGCAGGAGAGCAGGAATTCGCCGGGTCCGACGCGGGAGAACCGTACCGTGATCTCGCCGCTTCTGCCGTCGGGGAAGCCGTACTTGATGGCGTTGGACAACAGTTCATTGAGAATCAGGCCGCAGGGAATAGCGCTGTGCACCGAGAGGTCGACCTCCTGGGCCTCGATGCTCACTGTTACAAGATCCGCGGCAATCGCGTAGGAAGCCGAAAGTTCACTGGAAAGCTGCTCGACATAGGTGCCGAAGTTGACACGGTCGAGATTCTCGTTGGCGTACAGATATTCGTGAATCAGCGCCATGGACAGCACGCGCCGCTGGCTCTCAGCAAGGGCGACAGCTGCGCGCTCGTCATCCAGCGTTTCCGCCTGCATGCCGAGCAGACCGGCGATGACCGCCATGTTGTTTTTCACGCGGTGGTGCACTTCTTTGAGCAGCACAGTTTTTTCGGAGAGCGCACCTTCGAGTCTGGCAATGAGGCCTTCGCGCTCCTGACTGGCCTGAATACGGGCAGTGATGTCGGAGATAAACGCGATGGTCAGCCCGCCGCCCTTCTGTTCCAGATACCCGAGGCTGATTTCGACGGGGAATTCCGAACCGTCTTTGCGTCGCGCGATCAGGTCCATCCCCTGCCCCATGGGACGGGCGCGCGGGTGAAGAGCGAACCGGGCGCGATGCGTTGCATGCCGGTAGCAAAGACTTTCCGGCAGCAGCATGTCGACCGACATGGAGATCAGTTCAGAACGTGTATAGCCGAATAACCGTTCAGCCATCGCATTGGAATCCACGATGTGTCCATGGATGTCCGCCGTCAGGATCCCCTGGCTGGCGTTTTCAAACAGCGACCGCGCCGTGGCTTCACTGGCGCGCAGCGCCTCGTCGGTTTGTTTCAGCACCGTGATGTCGTTGTTGACTTTGACGACCGAGACGGCGTTGCCAGCGTTATCGCGATGCAGCACCCAGTAGCTGGCAACCCAGATGATGGAACCATCGCGGCACCGCTGTCGAAATTCGCCTGTCCAGGACCCGTGCTCCAGCAGTTCACGCTGGATTTCCTCGAAGGAAACGGGTAGGTTAGTCTCCAGTAGTTCGTGACTCTTCCGGCCGAGGGCTTCTTCGCGAGACCAGCCGTAAAGGCTTTCGGCGCCGCTGTTCCAGAACAGGATGGCGCCGTCGAGGCGCTGAATAATGATCTGGGCCTTATCGAGCGTAGTGGTGAACTCGGCGAGATGGGCGTTGGCGGCTTCCAGTTCGAGAGTCCGCTGCTTCTCGCGGATTTCCAGTTCCGCGTTGAGACGGGTGACGTATTCTCCCGCGCGCCGCTTCTCCTCCATTTCCTGCCGCCGGGTGGCGGGTCCCGGCAGTCTCGCCGCCTGGGGCATCAGCTTCACGAGGGCGACGGCAGTGGCAACCGAGGCAAGAGCTGTGATTGCTTTGATCACACCCTCGAGGCGATATACAGGCCGCCAAAGGGTGACGACGCCCAGCACATGTGTGGCGCCGCAGGCCAGTATGAAAATTCCGAACAGGACGTAAGCCCAGTGGAATTCGAGATCGCGTTTACGGCGGCTGATCACCGTCAGAACCACCGCGGGAATTACGAAATAAGAGGCGGCGATCAGGGTATCTGAGACCGCGTGCAGCGCGATCAGGGCCGGCTCCCGCAGGCAATAAACGTGCGGCATGAAATCGGTCGCGAAGAGGTTCCGCAGAAATTGGAAAATAAAGCCTCCGATGGGCCCGGGCGGCCCTCTTTAACCCGACGATTTCATGGTAAGACTGGAGCGTTGTCCCAACAGGTCGGCGACGCTCCTGCGCAGATCATGTTTCATAAAGGGTTTCGGCAGAAAGCGCGCGCCGGGCGGCAAACTTTCCAGGCCATCGACAAGTTCCTGCGCGTAGCCTGAAATGAAGATAGTGCGTGTGAGGCCCAGGGCACGGGCCACTTCAAACCCCCCGGCCTCCGGCATGGTGACGTCAGTTATCAACAGGTCTATGGAGACTGGGTGATCCCGTGCAATCCGAATAGCTTCCTTGCCGTTTTCGGCTTCCAGTATTATGCAGCCGGAATCTTCCAGATAGGTGCGGACCAGACGGCGGACTTCGTGTTGGTCTTCGACCAGCAAAATGGTGGCTGGATTCTGTTTCTCCGATGGCCGGGGGTCTTCCGTGACCGGTGCCCCCGCTGACGCCCGCGGAAAATAGATCGTGAAAACCGTGCCCTTGCCCGGTTCGGCGTCCGCGTGTATCGAGCCGCCGTGATCCGTAACGATGCTGTGCACGATGGAAAGGCCGAGGCCCGTGCCGGTGCCCGGTTCTTTGGTTGTGAAGAACGGTTCGAAAATATGTTGCGCGGTTTCCGCGCTCATGCCTGCGCCCGTGTCGCGAACCTGCAGGGAAACAAACCTGTCGCGCACGGTGCCTGTGAAATCCGCGCGTGGACCATCGACATTCGAAGTTTCTATTGTGACGTGCCCGCATTCGGGCATCGCGTCCCGGGCGTTCGCGCAAAGATTCATGAGGATCTGTTTCATCTGGCCGAAGTCTCCCCGGACGTTCTCCAGATCTTCCTGCAGCCGGAAACTCCAGGTCACGTTCGGCCCGCCCATGCGGCGAAGGAGCTCGTCTGCGTCACGGATGACTTCATTCAGATTCAGATCCTGTTTTTCGAGCGCTTCTTTGCGGCTGAATCTGAGCAACTGCTGGGTTATATTGGCCGCGCTTTCGCCGGCTTTTCTGATTTCGTTGAGCGCCGGCCGGTGGCTGTCGTTCACGCCGGGAGAGCTCATCATTTCGTCGGTATAGCCGAGGATAAGGAAAAGCAAATTATTAAAGTCGTGGGCGATTCCTGCCGCCAGACGTCCAACTGCCTGCATCTTGTGCTGCTGGCGCAGCTCACTCTCTTCGGCCTGCCTGATTGTGGCGTCGCGAAAAGTGATCACGGAACCGACCACGGTGCCGTTGTCAGTACTGGGCGCAATCTCGCCTTCGATCGGAAACGATGAGCCGGAACGACTGGACGCACGCAGGCCCCGCGGTATGCGACTGGCGGGCTGAACCCCGGAAGCAGGAAAAAGGGAAGCCGGAAAAAGCAGTTCAGTGGCATCGATACCCGCTTCCGGATCTTCCAGCGGCAGCACCTGAGAAATGTCCTGCTCGCGCGCGTCTTCGTTCCTCCAACCCGTCAGCGCCTCGGCGGGCCCGTTCAGAAACTGTACGGCACGATCGCGGTCGATCACGATCATGGCGTCGGCCATGGTTCCGAGCACCGTTGCCATCCACGCCCGATGATGGCGCGCGGAGCGATCGGCGCGGTGTTTGTGGATAGCCATCTCAATGGCCGTGGCCAGGCTGGTGTGATGAATGGGCTTGGTGAGGAAGCCGAAAGCACCGGTTACTTTCGCGCGGTCGATGGTCTGCTGATCGGTATGCGCCGTCAGGTATATGACCGGTATATCGAACCGCTCGCGAAGCTTCGCAGTGGTCTCGATGCCGTCCATTGCGCCTTTAATCCGGATATCCATCAGGATTAATTCCGGGTTTAATTCTTCCGTTTTCGCAAGAGCCTCTTCGGAGGATTCCGCAATGCCGGCAACCTCATAACCCGTTTTTAATAAACGGGATGCGATGTGTCCGGCAATGATGCCTTCGTCTTCAACAATTAGAATTCTGGTTGCTGTTATTTCTGAAGTCTTATTCGGTGCAGTGACCACTTAACCAGCCTTCCCGGCGCTATTCCCGGGAAACTGCCCGGTGATAACCCCGATTTGTCTGATCCTAGCACTCTTTGCTGTTGTTATTGCGGGGGAGGCCATCGAACAGTAATAATCTGAACCGGGATTGAAATTAAGAAAGCCGGAAACAACCAGGCAAATTCCTGGTTATTTCCGGCTTAAACGATTAAAGAAAGAAGAGTATTAAGCGGCTTCGCGTTCCTGGATGCGGCTGTCGAGCTTCGCAATCTTGAGGTCGGAAACCAGGCCGATGCGCTTCAGGACGTTGACCAGAATCCACGAGTGATCGATCTCATACCAGGCGAGCCCGTGGCGAATCGACGTGGGATGCGCGTGGTGATTGTTATGCCAGCCTTCGCCGAAGGTCAGGGCGGCGACCCACCAGTTGTTGCGTGAATCGTCACGTGTGGAGAAGCGCCGTCCGCCCCACATATGGGTGGCGGAATTGACCAGCCAGGTAGCGTGCAGCCCGAAGACAACGCGAACGCAGATTCCCCACAGCATCAGCGGCAGGCCGCCAATGGCCAGCAGGATCAGGCCGAGGACGACCATGGGAACCCAGTGCCAGTTGTTCAGCTCGACATAGAAGCGATGCTTTGCCAGGTCGGGCGCATACTTCGACATGAGCTTCGTGTTGTTGTGATTGCCTTCGCCGAAGATAATCCAGCCCATATGCGCCCAGAAGAAGCCGCTTTGGACGGGGGAGTGCGGATCGCCCGGCTGGTCTGATTTCTGATGGTGGATCCGGTGTACCGCGACCCAGAAAATCGGGCCGCCTTCAAGACTCAGCGTGCCGCAGACAGCGAAAAAGTACTCCAGCCACACTGGGCATTTGTAGCCCCGGTGGGTGTGCAGCCGGTGATAACCCATGCTGATTCCGAGGCCCGTAGCAACCCAATAAAGGAAGACAGAGATCCAGAAACTTTTCCAGCTGAACATGAACATCGCCGCGATGGCGCCTATATGGAAAAGGCCCACGGCAATCGTGGTTGGCCAATTGAGTCCGTTGCGCCGCGGAAGGCTGAAAACTTCTGCCCCAGCCTGGGAGCCTGATTTGATCATCCAATTGCAGGCTAGCAGGGTTCGCGCGCGCCGTTTGTAAGACTTCTGTCGTTAACTTTGGATGGGTACCAGGACTCCGCCGAGGCTCGGAATATGCGCGTTTATTTCGTGATGACGCCGCAGGCGATGCGATCGCCGGCGTTGCCCGCGGGGTCGGTTTTAAGGTCATCCGCTTTAGCGTGAATGACGAGGGCCGTGCCGCCGTTCGCAAAGATGGAGTGGTCGCCGTCTGTAAACGTTACCCGGGAGTCCTCAACAGTGACTTTGGCGGTCCCGTCGGCTTTGACAGTGAAGTTTTTCATGTCCCCGGCGTGCGGCCCTTCGGGATTTTCGAGGCCATGGTGTTTCATGTCGGGATTGAAATGACCACCAGCAGTCGTAAATTTCGGACCCTCGCATTTCCCGGCCTGATGGATGTGGATGCCGTGCTCGCCTGGGGGCAAGCCCTTCACGTCGAGGGCGATTTTGACGCCCGCGTCCTTGGGTGAGACTTTCGCGGTGCCGACATCTTTGCCGTCGGCGTCTTTGAGGGGCACGGTAACCGGTTTAGTGGCGGCGTACACTGTTGTACCCACGAGCCCGGCCAAGGCCAGGGCGAGAGTTCTACTGATCATTAATAACCTCCATATGGATATTCTCACAAGAGGGCAGGCAGAGATCTCACCAGCTCCACGTGTATCCGATACTCGACGTGGTGTACCACGGAACTGTGAGCACTTTGCTGTAACTCTCCTGAATCCAGATTGCATTGTGATCGTTGAAATGAATGATGGCGCCAAGCGAAACGCTGCTGTCGAGCCTGTTTTGCACGAAGGCGTTACCGGTGTAGCTGGTCAGACCCGTCTGAAGCCACGTATAGCCAGTCACACGCTTCGTCGCGGGGAGCGGGAAGTTTTTCATTACCCCAAGCGATTCAGTGTGTTCGCCGAAAGCGGTGTGCAGAAAACCGTGAGTTCCGCTGTTCTCATAGGTATACGCGAAGGTAAGCTCATCGCCGAATGGGTCCTTCTTCAGGAAACCGAAGGTGTGCCCGATGCCTATGTTGTAATTCGCCCTGGGGATCAGTCCGGGACGATCGAAATCGGACCCGAACATGACAAACAAGTCATTGCTTGTTCCTGACGGGGCTTCGGACGCCTGAGTGCTCGTGCCGGCTGACGTGGCATCCGGCGCCTGCGCAACGATTACTCCGGATAATACCGTCAGAATGCCGGGGACTAGTGAAATTCGCTGTATGGCTCGCATGTAAACCGATGATAGAGAGGCGCGCCTGATGAATGTGTGAGGATTACATGGATTCCGAATTCAAACGGTCAAAAACGGAATTCCAAGTCTTGTCTTCTGTCGAAATTGGGCATGTCTATAAAACGCAAGCCGCTTCAGTCTGCTCTGGCATTCTAAGATTGAGTTCATTATGAATAAACTGCTGACAGCAGATGCCTTTTTATCGTTTCTACAGGACTGGTCAGTCAGGCGCACGGTCAGAAGCTGCCAGACGGGAAAGGCAAAGAAGTCGTCGAGGCGGCCTGCGATGGATGCCACGGCCTCGAACAGATCCAGGGACGCGCCTGGTCGGAGGAGAAATGGCGTGCCGTCGTGAAGTCGATGGTCGACAAAGGCGCTGTGCTCAGCGACGATGAACTGAAGACGGTGATCGCATATCTGGCGGCGAACTTCCCGGAGGCGCCGGCGAAACCGAAATAAAACAGGCGCTATTCAGTTGGCGGCTGAACTGCAAAGAGCTAATCAATGCCCAACGGCAAACAGACGCGGGAGATCAATACCGGTGGCATCGTGCTGTTCTTCGGCACGCTCGCGACCCTGTACTTCGCTCGCGATATTCTGGTGCCGCTGGCGTTCGCCCTGATTCTGGCGTTTCTGCTGACGCCGATCGTCACACTGCTCAGCCGCATCGGCATTTCGCGCGTTCCGGCGGTGATCGTGACCGTCCTGATCGCGACCACAACAGTGGGCTGCGCGGGGTGGATCATCGCCAACCAGCTGGCCGATGTCGCGAATCAGCTTCCACATTACCGGGACAATATCCGCCGCAAGATCGACGCGTTGCAAATGCCGCAGACCGGCCCTTTCGGCCAGGCAGCGAAGAGTCTGAAAGACATCGGCGAAGATCTGGCGCGCGCACCGGCAGCGGCTAATAACGGCAAAACGCCGACGCGGCCAGTCGACGTTCACATCGTCGGGGCGGAAAGCAATCCGATCACGACGATCTGGACGCTGGCGAAGCCGTCGCTGGTGCCGCTGGCGTCGACGACCATCGTTCTGATTTTTACGATTTTCATCCTCATCGAGAAGGAAGATCTGCGGAATCGTCTCCTGCGGCTGGCAGGCACAGGCCAGCTCAACATGATGACTGAGGCTTTGGATGATGCGGCCACCCGTGTCAGCCGGTATCTCTCGCTCCAGATTCTGGTCAACGCCTGCTTCGGTTTGATCCTTGGCGTGGCTCTGTATTTTATCGGCGTGCCGAATCCGGGATTGTGGGGCGTGGTGGCAGGCATTCTGCGCCTGGTGCCTTACGTGGGTACGATTACTGCCGGGTTGCTGCCGATCGGGCTCTCGCTCGCGGTGTTCGACAGTTGGGGACCTCCGCTGATGGTGTTCGGGGTTTTCGCGGTGGTGGAACTGACGACCGCGAACCTGGTGGAACCGCTGCTATACGGAGCCCATACCGGCATTTCGTCGCTGGCGATTTTAGTCGCCGCAGTGTTCTGGACCGCGCTGTGGGGGCCGGCAGGGCTGATTCTCTCGACGCCGCTGACGGTGTGTCTGGTGGTGCTGGGGAGGAACATTCCACAACTGGCTTTCCTGCATGTGCTGCTGGGAGACGAAGAGCCGCTGCCGCCGGCCGCGCAGATTTACCAGCGGCTGCTCGCCATGGATCAGCAGGATGCGCGGATCGTGGCCGATAACTTTCTCAAAGAAGGGACGCTGGTCGAACTCTACGACGCGGTGCTGGTGCCAGCGCTGACGATGGCGGAACAGGACCGGCACCGCGCGTCTATCGACTCGACACGCGAAGAGTTCCTGTTTCTCAATTTCAACGAAATGGTGGCGGAGTTTTCGGATTTCGCAGCTTCGCCGGACGAGCAGCTTCAACTGCAAGGGCGCGTATTGTGCATCCCGGCGCACGATCAGGCGGATGAGATTGCCGCGGCCATGCTCGCGCAGTTGTTGGAACAGCGCGGCTGCATCGCGCTTTCCTTTCCGGCAGGCGCGGAACTGGAGGAAATGCTGCAAATTGTGGAGCCGGGCGGGAACGATCTGATCTGTATCTCAGGGGTTCAGCCTTACGCTTTCGCGCCCACGCGGAGCACGTGCCGGCGGCTGCGGTCACGCTTTCCGAAGATACGAATCCTGGTCGGCGTGTGGGGGTTTGCAGGAGACACGAAGAAGGCGCTGGCGCGTTTCGAACGCAGTTCGCCGCATCGTCTGTTTGTGAGCTTTGCGCAGGTCATCGACTATATCCGGACGCCGGAAAACGAAGAGGCACTGGAACAGGCTAAGCAGCTGGAACCATCCGCCTTGCGGCTTTGAGAGGCAGGTCTCTGACCGGGAAAAGAGATCCCCTCTTCCACGTTCGGGTTATGGTGCCTGTAACCCCAAGCGTCAGCGCGGGGAATCTAGCTGATGGTCAGAGACTTACGCCTGAGTCGCGGCGGAAGCTTCCTGTTCGGTGTGGAAGATTTTGAAGACCGCGGTGAGCCCACTCATTTCGAGCAGATCCTGCACGCGCTTCGGCACCTGAAACAGGCCAACCGTGCCACCCTTCGATTTCAGGGAATTGTAACCGGCTACAAGGGCGCCGAGACCGGAACTGTCGACATACGTGATGCCCGCAAGGTCGAGCAGGATGTACTTGTGGCCTTCGGCCGCGATCTCCGTGAGTTTGGCACGCAGTGCTTTAGATCCCTCGCCGAGAGTAAGCCTGCCCTTCAGCCGGAGGATAGGCACCCCGCCGGATTCGGCGCGTGCCATTTCAAAATTAGTCATTTTCGGACGCCGATTCCTGGCACTTCACTGTAAAACAAAACGTTGAACCGACGCCCGGTTCGGACTCCACCCAAAGCCTGCCGCCGAAACCTTCCACGATGCGCGCGCAGATGGCCAGCCCCAGACCGGTGCCGGGCAGGCCGCGGCCGTGCAGGCGGCGGAAGGGTTCAAAGACGGTCCGGAGGTATTCTTCTTCGATGCCCATGCCGTTGTCGCGAACCGTGAAGACCCACTGCTGATCTTCCTTCACGGCCTTCACGTGGATTTCGGCGCGGCGCTCCGCGCGGTACTTGATCGCGTTACCGATCAGATTCTGAAAAAGCTGGCCAAGCTGAGCGCGGTCGAAAACGATGGCGGGCAGAGTGTCGTGCGTGACGGACGCGCCGCTTTCTTCAATCGACTGGCGAAGATTCGTGAGCGTATCTTCAAAGATGTTTTCGGCGTCGACGAGTTCATGGACGCGCTCGCGGCTGGTGGCTACCGAGTAAGCGAGAAGGTCTTTGATGAGGAGGCTCATGCGGCGCGCCCCATCGATTGCAAGGTCGAGGAGGCTGCCCTGCTCGGGCGCGAGGCTGGTTTCGAAATCCCTGGCGAGCAACTGGAGCGTCGTCGTGATGGTTCGCAGCGGCTCCTGCAGATCGTGCGACGCGGCGAAAGCAAAGCGATTGAGATCCTCGTTGGCGCGAGCGAGGCTCTGGGTAGCCTGCTCCAGTTCCTCGGTGCGCTCCTTGGCGGCCTCATGCAGGCGCTTGCGTTCCAGCGCTGAGTGAAGGCGCGCGCGCAGCAGGACGGGATCAAACGGTTTCAGCAGATAATCTTCCGCACCCATCTGGATGCAGTGCGCGGCGATCTCCAGTTCGTCGAGCGCGGACATCATGATGACGGGAATGTTGCCCAGCGTCTCGCTGGTCTTGAGGCGCTGCAGAACGTCGAAGCCGCTCATGCCGGGCATCATGACGTCGAGCAGTACGAGGTCGAAAGCGGGCTTGCGCAGCAGTTCGAGCGCTTCTCCGCCGCTCGCGACGCAGGTGACGGTATGCCCGCCGCGCACCAATTGCCGCTGGAGCACTTCGCAGTTCGTCTCGTCGTCATCCACTACGAGAAGACGTGAGGGCAGGGAAGGAATCAGCACGGGCTGAAAATCGGGCGCGCGGGAGGCTTCGCTCCTGACTTTACCGATGGTGTCCGTGGTCTGCATGAACGACAACAGATCGCGGGCCGCGACGGCGATGCGCAGAACATCCAGCAAAGCGCCGCCATGCAGTTTCTGGGACAGCCGGCCCGCGCTTGCAATGATGAGATCCAGCGGCTGCGCGATTTCGACCTGCAGCGCTGCCATCTTTTCACCGGGAGCCTGATTTTCGCCGGGAGCGAGGCGATGTTGAACCTGCTCCAGAATCAGATGTGCGTTGGCGCGGATCGTCTCCAGCTGCGACACGTTATCGGGATCGAGGCCCTGCGGCTCTTCGAGCAGAAGATCGCTGTAACCGATGATGTGATTCAGCGGCGTTCGCAGACGGTGGCGGAAATCCGCAAGCAGCTCTTCGCCCTGGCTTTTCGCGTCCACACTCATGCGCGCCCTCGTGCCTGCAGCAGACGCTCGATGGTTTCAAGCAGGCGGGGCAGTTCGACGGGTTTAGTTTCGTAAGCGTCGCAGCCGGCGCGCGTGGCTTTTTCACGATCGTCAGTCAAGGCGTGCGCGGTGAGAGCCACGACCGGAATACCGGCGGTCGCAGGCGCATCTTTCAGCTGCCGCGTCGCTTCCCAGCCGTCGACCACGGGCAGGCTCATGTCCATCAAAATGATGTCCGGGGTATGCGTTTGCGCGGCCTCAATGCCTTGCTGGCCGTCCTGCGCCAGGATAACTTCATAGCCCCTGCGGATGAGGCGTCGCGAAAGCATATCCCGGTTCATCTCGTTGTCTTCGACAAGCAGTATCCGCGCCATGGTATGTGTGTTCTTTCGGAGTTCCGCTGAAGCACGGAAACCGGTACTCTCCCTATTCTGCCTTATCGGACCCCGATGTGCTCTGCTCTAGAATTGGTTTCATACCGGATATGACTTCATGACAGGGCAGGAAAGATTCCAGGCGCTGATCCGGGACAGAGCCTTCCTTTTTGCGTTAACAGCGCTGGCGCTCATTTTAGTCCTTGCCTATTGGGACTGGCGGCAGTTTCAGATTGCCGGCGCGCGCGTTCGGGAAACCGAACAGTCGCTGGTCATGATCGAAAACGTTCTCTCCACGATGAAAGACGCGGAGACCGGCCAACGCGGGTTTTTGATTACGGGCGACGAGCAATATCTCGAACCATATAAGAACGCACAAAAACAGCTTCCGGGCCAGTTGGACGCGATTCGGAACTCTGCGGTGGCGCGGTCCCCGCTCGGCGGCACGCTCGATATTCTCGAAACGAATATCCACTCCAAATTCAGCGAGATGCAGAAACTGATCGACCTGCGTCGGAACCAGAGTGAAGAAGCCGCGTTCGCCGGCCTGCGGACCGGGGAGGGCAAGCGGATGATGGACGACATCCGCATCGACTGCGCTCATATAGAGGAAAGCCTGCGGACCCAACTGGCGATGCGGAGCACCCTGGCCGAATCGCAGACGCGGCAGGCGCGGCTGGTCAGCGCCGGCGCAAGCTGCACGCTTTTTCTTATCGTGGCGCTGGTCACGATCAAATTCAGGAACGAAAAGGAAGCCGCGGAGAAAGCCAACCAGGTCAAGAGCTTATTTCTGGCGAACATGAGCCATGAGCTGCGCACGCCTCTCAACGCCATCATCGGTTACAGCGAGATGCTGCTCGAAGAGGCAGAGGACGCCGATCAAACCGCTCTTGTGCCCGACGTTCACAAGATTCTGGCCGCGGGTAAACATCTGCTTGACCTCATCAATGCCATCCTCGATCTTTCGAAAATCGAGGCGGGCAAGATGGAGCTGTACCTCGAAACCTTTCAGGTTCCTGGACTGGTCGACGAGGTGGTGACGATCGTCCGGCCGCTGCTGGAGAAGAACGGGAATACCATCCGGCTGTCCGTGGACCCCGCGGTATCGACAATGCGTTCGGATCAGACCAAGCTGCGTCAGACTCTTTTCAACCTGCTGAGCAACGCTTCCAAGTTTACGTCCGGCGGGGTGATCGGGATCGACGTCAAAATGCTCGCCGGGGAGAAGATCGCCTTTGCCGTGTCCGACACCGGCGTCGGCATGTCGGTGGAGCAGCTGGCGCGCCTGTTCGAGCCTTTTTCGCAGGGAGATGCCTCGACCAGCCGCAAGTACGGGGGCACCGGCCTGGGCCTGGTGATCAGCCGGCGGTTTGCCCGGATGCTCGGTGGCGATATTTCGGTGGAATCCGAACCGGAGAAAGGATCAACGTTCACTCTTACGCTCCCGAAGAGTCTCGATATCGATAAACACCCTGGTGCGGCGGCCACCCCTGTGATTCCGGTAGCCGACACCGCGGGCACGGTGCTGGTGATCGACGACGAACCAGCCGTGCACGAAATTCTCGTGCGCACGCTGGCGAAATACGGCTTTCACGTGGAGCGCGCTTTGTCCGGCGAAGAAGGTCTGCGCCTCGCCCGAAAGCTGCATCCACGGATCATCACTCTGGATGTCATGATGCCGGGCATGGATGGCTGGAGCGTGCTCAGTGCGCTCAAATCGGATCCGGATCTGGCCGAAATTCCGGTGATCATGCTTACGATCGTCGATAACAAGAATCTCGGCTACTCGCTCGGTGCGGCCGAGTATCTTACGAAGCCGATCGACAGGGAGCGTCTCACCTCAGTCCTGCTTCGCTATCGCGGCGAGATGAAGAACAAAGCGCTGGTGGTCGAGGACGACCTGGCTTCACGCGAAGTTCTGGTGCGTCTGCTGAAGAACGACGGCTGGCTGGTGGCTGAAGCTGGCAATGGCATTGAAGCGCTGGTGGAACTTGGACGCGACAGACCGGGTGTCGTGCTGCTCGACCTGATGATGCCGGAGATGGATGGCTTCGAATTCCTCGAAGAGATCAACCGTCATCCGGAATGGAAGTCGATTCCGGTGATCGTGGTGACGGCGCGAGAGCTGAGTTCCGAAGACAGGCAGAGGCTCAACGGGCACGTCAGCCGGGTGTTGCAGAAGGGTCTCTACACCAGAGATGAACTGATGGAGCAGATCAGCCTGATGGTGGCATCGCGCATAAAACGAAGCGAGCCTCTGTGAGCGCACCGGAGGACCTGAGCGCGGCGGGTTTGCGCCATGCGCTGCGAACTCCGTTGAACCACATCATCGGTTACGGCGAGATGCTGCTCGAAGATTTCGAGAGCACGGCGCTGCACACTCTCGTCTTTGAAGCCCGCGAGACTGTGAAAATCGTTCAGAGGAGTTTCCAGTCCGCCGAGGAAGCTGCTACCGCGAAGAATCTTCAGGCGCTGCGGGAGGAGTTAAAGCCGGGGGTATCCCGGATGCGTTCGGCGCTGACACAACTGGGCGAGTCTGTACCGGAGCATCTTGGCGGCGACCTCGCGAAGATTCACTCCGCCGTCGAAAGGCTCTCGGACTTCGCGACGAACGAAGCCGGCGCCCTGGCCGCGCTCTCGGGCGCCGCCAGTAACGGCTCCCAGAACGAATCCGAAGGAGCGGCCGGCCGGTTGCTCGTGGTGGACGACAGCGCTGACAATCGCGACATTCTCCGCCGTCATCTGGAAAAGCAGGGTTACGGGGTCACGACGGCTGGTGACGGCGGCAGGTGTCTTGAATTGCTCCAGGGCGGAAATTTCGATCTCGTTCTGCTCGATGTCCTGATGCCTGTAATGGATGGCTTCGAAGTGCTGAAGCGCATGAAGGACGACGCGCGGCTTCGCACGACCCCCGTTGTTATGATCTCCGCCCTTGACGAAAGCAACAGTGTGGTGCGCTGCATTCAGATGGGTGCGGAAGATTACCTGATGAAACCTTTCGATCCCGTGCTGTTGAGCGCGCGGATTGGGGCCTCACTCGAAAAGAAACGTCTGCGCGACGAGGAACGGAAGAGCGCCGAAGAATTGCAGCAGTTGCTCGATCAACTGCGCCGCACCCAGGACCAGTTGCTGGTGCAGGAAAACCTTGCTTCGCTGGGCGCGCTCACGGCCGGCATCGCGCACGAGATCAGAAACCCTCTCAACTTCATCAATAACTTCGCCACCGCTTCCCAGGAACTGGTGGGGGAAATTAAAGAAATTCTCGTACAAAGCGGCTCCGGAGCGATCGCTTCAGGTGACCTGACCAATCTGTTTTCGCAACTGGAGCAGTACGTCGAAAAAATCGACGAACACGGCAAGCGCGCCGACCGCATCGTGCGGGGCATGCTGATGCATTCGCGCGGCAAATCGGGCGAGCCCGAACTGGTGGACCTGAAGAACCTGCTTTCGGATGCGCTGAACCTCGCGTATCATGCGATGCGCGCGCAGGACAGGCGCTTCAACCTGCGGATTGAAACCGATTTCGATCCGGCCACGGGCGCGATTCGGGCAGTACCGCAGGAGATCAGCCGGGTATTTCTCAATATCATTAACAATGCTTTCTACGCTGTTTGGGAAAAGACAAAATCCGAAGAAGCTACGTTCCGGCCCGAGGTCAAAGTGGTGACCTGCAGCCTCGGGGACAGCGTGGAGATTCGTGTGCAGGATAACGGTCCCGGGATTCCGCCGCCGGTACTGGCAAAGATCTTTAACCCGTTTTTCACCACGAAGCCCGCCGGAGCGGGTACAGGGTTGGGCCTTTCTTTAAGCCACGATATCGTCGTGCGAGGGCATCACGGTACTATTCGTGCTGAGAGTAATCCTGGAATGAGCGCTGAGTTTATCGTTACGCTGCCGCGGGGAACCGGACCGGATGCCGGATAGGATACTGGTCGTCGACGATGAACCAGATCTTGAGCTGCTCATTCTCCACAAATTCAGGAAAAGAATAAGCCAGGGTGAATTCGAGTTCCGGTTTGCCCGCAACGGCGAAGACGCCCTGCAGGTTCTCGCCGAGAATCCTTCTATAGAACTCGTCGTCACAGACATCAACATGCCGGTGATGGACGGGCTGACCCTGCTTGGCCGTCTTACCAGCCTTACGCGTCTGACCCGCACGGTGATTGTCTCGGCTTACGACGATCTCGAGAACATTCGCGTTGCCATGAATCGCGGGGCCTACGATTTCCTCACCAAACCCATCGACTTTGCGGATCTGGAGATGACGATCGATAAGACGCTGCACGAGCTCGGCGAACTGCGCAGGGGGCTTGTGGCGCGGGCGCAACTCTCCACACTGGAGTACGAGCTGAATCTGTCTACGAAGATTCAGCGATCGATTCTGCCGGAAATCATCGAAGGCCATGCAGACTTCGAACTGGGCGCGACGATGCTGCCGGCACGTCAGGTCAGCGGCGATTTCTACGACTTCTTTCTCATCGACGGCAACAGGCTGGGCCTTGCGATCGGCGATGTCTCCGGCAAAGGCATACCCGCGGCGCTGTTCATGGCGGTGAGCCGGACCCTGCTGCGTGCGACAGCATTGCACGGCGGTTCACCTCGCGAGTGTCTGGAGCACGTCAATCGTGTGCTGCTCAAGCAGAGCGACGGAGAAGTCTTCCTCACGCTGCTCTACGGCATTCTTGACTTGCGGACGGGAGACTTTGAATTCAGCGTCGGGGGCCAGCCACCGCCTTTCCTTTGTTCTCCAAATCGCGAGGGCAAATTTCTACGCGAACCGACCGGCATGATGCTGGGCCTGCTCGACGAAGCGGCCTACGGCAGCGCGATGGTGCGCGTCGAGCCGGGTGGAACTCTGGTTTTCTACACTGACGGAGTGACCGAAGCCGAGAGCGGCAAAGGGAGCTTCTTCACCGAGCAGCGCCTGCTGGCTGTTCTGGAATGCAGCAAAGACAGGCCTGCCGGGGAATTGACGAACAGGATTGTGGAAGCCCTGAACGTCTTTGCCGAGGGCAATGAGCAGACCGACGACGTGACAATTCTCTCGGTTCGGTATAAGCCTTCGCGATGACCAACACTTTAACGACTGGCGGCTCAAAAGCCGGTAGAATCCAATGCGACTCCGCCTGGCTTGTGGGGCGGATCCCCTGATCCGCAGCCGACGCCCCCGTCGGCTTCCTCGGAGGCATCGGTTTGTGGAAGAGCGGGACCGGGGGGGCCCGCGCGGATCAGGGATCCGCCCCGCTATCGAACGCATAAAGCCGACACTAAACGGTGGCCAGAATTCGCTTGATCTCCGCCATCAGTTCGTCCCTGTTGAACGCGCCCTTCTGCAACACGCGGTTCACGTGGCCGTTCAGGCGCGAACGATCTTCAGCAGTTATATCTTTGGCGGTCAGCACGACGATCGGGATCTTCGACCAGACGGCATGCCGGGACATTTCCACTGAAAATTCGAAGCCATCCATTTCGGGCATCAGCAGGTCCAGCAGAATGAGTTGCGGTTTATGTTCCTGCAGGAGTGCGCGCGCGTCACGGCCATTCGATGCCTCCAGCAGACGCCAGTTCTGCCGCTCCAGCAGATGGCGCACGTGACGTCGCGCTTCCGGATCGTCATCCACAATCATCACCACACATGGAGGGGGTGTCGCAGCCGTATTTGTTCAGGACCGTCGACAGCCTGTCACGCTCGACCGGCTTGGTGAGATAGTCCGATGCGCCGAGCGTGAACCCAAGGTTCCGGTTATCGACAATCGTCAGCATGACCACAGGAATATCGCAAAGCTCAGGGTCGTTCTTCAGCGTTTCGAGTACGGTCCAGCCGTCCATCTGGGGCATCATGACGTCGAGCGTAATCACGGTGGGCCGGAGGCGCCGAGCCATTTCCAGACCTTCCGGGCCGCTCGATGCGGTCTCTGCGCGGAAACCTTCCCTGACCAGCAGACGTTCCACGAGATCGCGCGCCGTGGGGTCGTCATCGATTACCAGCACGGTGCCTTTCACCTGGGCTGAAGGAGCGCGTTCCCGCGTCACCGGTTTATTCGTCGCTGGATCCTTCACGACGCGCGGTACGCGAATCGAAAATGTCGACCCTTTCCCCTCTTCGCTCTCGACCGACAGATCGCCGCCCATGAAGCGCGTGAAGTGCATGGTCAGAGCGAGCCCGAGACCGGTACCGCCGAAGTTGCGGCTGATTCCCGCTTCCGCCTGGATGAAGGGCTCAAAGACCTTCTGCTGCTGTTCCGGTGTGATGCCAATTCCGGTGTCGGATACCCTGAACACCACTTCATTGGCGTTGCCCCGAACCGACAATGACACCTCGCCGTCCTTCGTGAATTTAGCAGCGTTCGAGAGCAGGTTGAAAAGACTCTGCCGGACCTTCGTCATGTCAGCGTGCATGGCGCCGGCCCGGGGCGGAACGTCCACCGAAAGCTTATTCCCGTTCTTTTCAATCATCGGACGGACTGTGTTCGCGACCTCTTCCACCACCGTCAGGACATCGAAAGTTTCGAGGTAGAGCTCCATCTTCCCGGCCTCGATCTTGGAAAGATCGAGCACGTCATTGATCAGGCCGAGAAGATGTCTGCCTGCCGCGTGGATTTTCTGAAGATCGGGAATCAGCGCCGCCGCGCCGATCTCCGCAGCTTCTTCCTGCACCATCTCGCCGTAGCCGATGATGGCGTTGAGCGGCGTACGCAACTCGTGACTCATGCTGGCCAGGAAAGCGCTCTTGGCGGTGCTGGCGGCTTCCGCGGCCGCTTTCGCCCGCTGCAACTCTTCCTTCGCCTCATTGCGCGTCGTAATATCGCGCAGCGTCGCCGTAAACAACGGCGGCCCGCCCAACTCGATCCGGCTGACGGCCAGTTCCACCGGGAACTCGCTGTGGTCCGAACGCATGGCGCTGATCTCGATACGCCGTCCGAGCACGGGACCTTCACCCGTTGCGAGGTAATGGGCGAGACCCTTACGATGGCCCTCTCTGAAACGCGGGGGAATCAGCAGGTCTGGCAAGAGCGCGCCCAGCGCTTCTTTTCTCGAGTAACCAAACGTGCGCTCCGCCGCGGGATTGAACTCCAGAATGTGGCTGTGCTGGTCGATCGTGATCACGCAGTCCAGCGCGGTTTCGAGGATCGCCGCCTTTCGCGCGTCGCTCTGCTGCAGTTGCGCCTCCGCCTGTTTTCGCTGGATGCCCAGCGCGATACTGTTCGCGACCGAAGCCAGCGCTTCCAGGACGTGCTGGCCCAGCGGCTGGTGCGCGAACATCGCCACCACGCCAATCAGCTCTCCGTTGATCAGCAGCGGATAACCCGCGAAGGAAACCATGTTCTCGCGCCGGGCCCACTCGGGATCGCCCACCCGGGGATCGCGCAGAACATCGTTTGTCAGGTGAGGCAGGCGCTCGGAAGCGATCAGGCCGATTTTGAATTTCCCAACGGGCACGCGCGAATGGGCGCCATCGAGATGCGTGTAAAGGCCGGCGCTGGCTTGCAGTTCCAGCACATTTTCGAAATTGTTCAGCGTCCAGATTCGTGCAAAGGCAGCATCGAGATTCCGCACGATGGCTTGCGCGCAACGCTGCAGCGTCTGGCCAAGAGTATCAGCCTCCACCAAAGCCAGCCCAATATCTCCGCCCAGCGCGGCAATGCGCGCGCGCTCAATGATGATCTGCTGAAATTCACGCCGGGTGGTGACATCGGTAAAGGCGCCGGCGACATATTCGGGGCGGCCCTGCGGGTCCTGCAGAGTCCTTCCGTTGCCTTCCAGCCAGTGAATCGTGTGACCGGGGGATCCGACTCGAAACTGCAGTTCGAAGCCGCCTCCTTTGATCGCGCACTGGTAGAGCTGATTTTTGGCTGCTTCCTGATCGTCCGGGTGGATCTGTTCCAGTAAATTCTTAACGTGGTGTTGCTCCGGGGCGGCAAGACCTTTTTCGAGCGAGGTTTGTTTTTCAGAGAGTTGGAACAGGCGGCGCAGATTTTCGTCGCCGTCGACCAGGCCGGACTGAATATCCCAGCGGAACGTGCCGGTGCCACTGGCCTGAAGCGCGGCCTGGAGGCGCTCGGCAGTATCGCGCATCGCACGGTCCGCCTTACGCTGCGCAGTCAGATCGGCGAAGGTGGACTGGATTGCGTACTCACCGTTAAACGGAATCCGCCACGAGGTGACTTCAACCTCAACGGCTGAACCATCCAGGCGCAGAAAAATCTCGCTGCTCGGCGGGGGATTCGCTCCCTTCAGTACCTGATTCATTCGCTCGGCAGCCAGCGCGAGGCTTCGCGAGTGAACGAAAGGAACCACGTCGCGGCCGGCAATCTCATCCGGCCGCACGGCCCCAAGAAGCTTCGCGCCGGCGCGATTGATATAGACAATCCGGTTCTGATAGTTGATCCAGACGGGGAGCGGCGAATGGTCCAGCAGGTCCTTCAGAACCTGCACATCTTCCAGCGGCACCTCTTGATTATCGCTTTATTCTATTTTCAAATAACGTGGGAAATTGTCCACTGCGCCGCCAGTCGCGCGCGCGAGACTCAGCTTGGCCACATTGTGTGCAAACACGCTGTTTATGTAGTCGAGTTCGGCCGAGGCCACCGAGGACTGTGCCTGGGATACCTCTACAGAATCGGTTACGCCGGCGTCGAAGCGCTGACGCGTCAGGGTCAGAGTGTCGCGTGTGACGTCGAGATTCTGACGAGCGACTTCCACCTGGCTGGTCGCCGCTTCGAGATCGAGAAAAGCGTTGCGTACCTCGCTTTCCACGCGGCTCTTGAGATCTTCCAGTTCGGCTCGGCGCTGGGCAAGCGAAGCGTTGGCCTGCTCGATGTCGCCCTCGGTGCGGCCGCCCTGCCAGATGGGGATGCGGAGTGTGCCGGCCACCGAAAACGTGCCGTGCGACTGCGAAGGATTAGTGCCGATCACCCCGTAATCTCCGCTCAGAGATAACGAGGGCAGCCGCTCCGAGCGCGCGGCGGACAGCGTTCGTTCAGCCGCGCGAATCTGTGCTTCAGAAGCTTTTACGTCCGGCCTTTGGGCGAGCGCCTGCATGACTGCATCTTCCTGGCCGAGCACCGGCGCTTCGGCGAAGGGTACGTTGTCGGTCAGGTCATAACGATCGTTGGGAGGCAGGCCGGTCAGCCGGGCCAGATTGATCTTCTGTTTCGACAGGTCGTTCTGGAGCGACGACAGCCTCTGCTTCTGTGTGAGCACCTGCACCTGGCTCTTATTGACATCGATCTGAGCGAGCAGGCCCACATTGCGTTGTTGCGAAGTCTGATCGTATAAAGCGTTCGCTGTGGCCAACTGCGCCTTCGCGGATTCCACACGTGCTGCCGCAGCGATCACCTGAAGATAAGCGCCCCCTACCGCGAGGACCACGAGATCCTTCGAATCCTGCCCGAACAATTCATTGGCACGCAGCGTTTCCTTCGCCGAGCGGTAGTTGTTAAACGCGGTCATATCCGCCACGGTCTGCGTGAGACGCGCGCGCAGATCGAAATAGTTGAACGGGCCCACGACAGAGGGGATACCAAAGCCTGGAAACGGAGACGAAATGCGCAGTCCCTGCGCCCGCAGGTTCGTCTGCTGCACATTCTCAGACAACGTTCCGTTGACGTTCGGCAGCAGAGAACTCCGCACCACGCGCTCCTGCCCCTGGGCCTGCTGCATCGCGAGTGTCAGGCCCACCGTGCCGAGGTTGTACTGAAGCCCGCGGGCGATTGCGTCCCGCAGAGAAAGCTTTCCGGAAAACGGCATCTTTGCGGTGCTGAGCGCGCTGCCTGTGTAAGGTCCCTGGCTCTGAATGGCGGGGTTGATCGTATTCACGCTGTTCGTCGTGCCCGCTACAGGAGACTGGGTGGCGGTCACGCCCCCGGCCTCGCCCGTTCTGCCCGAAAGTGGGACCTGGTTCGCCACGGTTCCGACGGTCTGTCCGGAGGGAGGCGCGAACTGTGCAAGCGCTAGAACCGCCGTGAAATTAATGTAAATGAACGTCTTAACAAAATGGGTTCGTTTTTTCATTTATCTCAGCTGAGTTGTTTGCGGAATCGCCAGACGCTCAGCGAAACCATGATGATCGTGAAGATTGAAAGGACCAGAAAGTTGGGCCACAGCGTGTCCATTCCGCTGCCTTTGATCATGCTGGAGCGCGCGATCACGCTGAAGTGGCGGATCGGATTGATACGGACCAACGGCTGGAGCCAGCCAGGAATCGCTTCCGCCGGAGTGATCGCGCCCGAAGCGGTGGTCAGCAGCGGGTTGACGAAGAAGCTGGTCAACTGCGCCTGGTAAGCCGAGTGCGTGAACGTTGCGATCACCGTTCCAATGCCGATGCCGGAGAGCACGCAGAGAGCGGCGCCGCTCAGCAGCACAAAGATGCTGCCGTGGAATGGTACGTCGAATACAATTTTGATGAGCGCCGTAGCGAACAGGACCATCAGGAACAGCAGCGCGAAAAGGGGTGCGATCTTCGCGATGATAATTTCGTAAGTTCCGGCCGGTGACATCAGCAGCTGTTCGATCGTGCCGGCTTCGCGTTCCTTCACCATGGAGGTTGCGGCAACGATCGAGCCGTTCAGGATCAGCAGCAGGCCGAAGATTCCCGTCACGACAAACCACGAGCCCACCAGACCGGGGTTATAAAGATAAGCGCCGGTCAGCCGCGCAATACCTTTCCGGCTCACGTCCGAGACGTCGATCTGCATGAATTTCGAATGCAGTCCGCCGCCCGTGAGGTCAGCGTTATAGGTTTGGATAACCCCTTCCGCGTAGCCCTGCGCAATCGCCGCCGTGTTCGCGTTCATGGCATTGAGAAGCAGCTGGACTGTGACCTGACGCCCGCGGTGCAGATCTTTCGCGTAGTCGAAAGGAATCACGACTCCGGCGTCGACATCGCCCCTGCTGATGGCATCGCCGAGTTTGTTTACAGAGTAGTAATAGCTGGCCAGACGGAAACTCTTGCTTTCTGTCAGGCTTGAAGTGAGCCCGCGGCTCTCGGGTGTCCGGCTGTCGTCGATGATCCCCAGCTTGAGATTGGACACCGTGGCGTTCAGGACCAGACTGAAGAGCAGCAGTTGCAGGGTGGGCGGCAGGATCAGCGACATCGCCAGCCGCCTGTCGCGACGAATCTGCGCGAACTCTTTGCGCAACACCGCGCGCATGCGGTGGCTCAGCAGAAGTTCCATCAGTTTCTTCATTTATGCCTTCAGCTGCATGCGGCGCATATTGCGCCACGCCAGCGAGTAAAACACCATGCCTGTGAAGCCGATGATCACCACTTTCCACCATTGCGCGGGCCAGCCGCCGCCTTCCAGCAGAGCGTCGCGCACAATATCGATGTAATAGCGGCCCCAGATGAAATTTGATAGCCAGCGGATCTGTACGGGGATGTTCTGGATCGGAAATATCAGGCCGGAAAGCATGAAGACCAGGAGGAAGCCCCCGAGCGCGACCGCCTGCATTGCCGCCGCCTGGTTGGGGATGGCGGCCCCTATCAGAGTGCCGAACGAAGAAACGCAGAATGCGTAAAGGATCGTCGCCACAATGAAACACGTCGGATCGCCCGCGAAGTTCAGCCCGAAGTAGGTGAACAGCAGAGTAAGCAGCAGCAGGCACTCGCAGAAGGCTACGATCATGAACGTAAGAATCTTGCCCAGCAGGAACTCGTGCGCTGAAATGCTCGATACATAGACCTGCAGGATGGTCTTTTGTTCGCCTTCTTTCGCCGTTGCCAGTGTTGCGAGGAGGGGAGGGAAGAGCGACAGCGCCAGCACGAAGATCCCCGGGCCATAGAATTTCTTCGACGATCGTCCCGGGTTGTACCAGAAGCGAATCGCCGCCTGCACAGGAGCCACTCGCGCCCCGCCGCCGTTCTGGCTGTTCCAGGCGCTGGTCACCTCGCTCGCATATCCGGAGACTAACCGTGCGGTGTTTGAGTCGCTGGCGTCGATCAGTATCTCGACCGGCGAACTTGCTCCACGCGCGATGTCGCGGCCAAACCGTTCCGGGATGATCAGTGCCGCGCGGGCAGCGTTCGTCGTGAACGCGGTCTCAGGTTGTTTATCCGATGAAAAAGGAATGATCCGAAAGGTATTCGATTGCCGGAACGCGTCGATCAGCGTACGGGAAGCGGGCGAGTTGTCCAGATCCTGCACCGCTATTGGAAGATCGCTGACGGTAAGCGAGATGGCCGAGCCCATGAGGATCAGTTGCATCAGAGGCAGAAACAGCGCGAGGCCCAGCGCCATTTTGTCCCGGATAATCTGCGTCAGTTCCTTGCGTGTCTGTGCCAGAATTCTTCTCACGTCGCTTATTCCTCCACGGCGACTTTGCCCTGCTGCCGCGCCTTTTCCACCACTCCGATAAACACGTCTTCCAGCGAGAAACGGCCTTCGCGGACGCTGATCACACGGATGCCGGCTGATTCCAGCCTTTGCCGGTAGTTCCTTTCACCGGTCGCGGCATCTTCCTCGGTGATAATGTGCAGGCGGATGCCAAACAGCGACACCCGCCAGCGCTCGTTATCGCGCTTGAGAAGATCCATGGCGCGCTGCGGCTGGTCCACGATGAATTCAAGCAGATGGCCTGTTTGTGCAGCTTTGATCGCGGTCGGGCTGCCTTCAGTCACCAGTTCGCCCGCCACCATGAAGCCCAGCCGGTTGCACTGCTCCGCTTCTTCGAGGTAGTGGGTGGTGACAAGAATCGCGGTGCCCGCATCGGCCAGCCGGTTAATCATGCGCCAGAAAGAACGTCTCGCCAGAGGATCCACACCCGAGGTCGGTTCATCGAGGAACAGCACGCTGGGTTCATGCAGAATGGCCGCGCCGAACGCGACACGCTGCTTCCAGCCCTGCGGCAGGCTGCCGATCAGCTGGTTCTCTCTGCCCTCGAGCCCGGAAAACGAAATCACCCATCGCATCTTTTCGTCGAGCTCTTCTTCGGGCACGCCGTATACACCGGCGAAGAATTCCAGATTTTCGGTGATCGAGAGGTCGTCGTAAAGCGAAAACTTCTGCGACATGTAGCCCATTTTTTGGCGGATGGCGCTGGAGCGCAGGCCGCCGCGCTGGCCGGCCAGCTGCATGTCGCCCTGCGTCGGCGCCAGCAGGCCGCAGAGCATCTTGATCGTAGTGGTCTTGCCCGCGCCGTTGGCGCCCAGCAGGCCGTAGATCTCGCCATAGCGCACCTGCGCGGTCACATTCTTAACAGCGGTGAAGTCACCGAATTGCTTCGTCAGATTCGTGGCGCCGATCGCGATCTGGCCCCGCAGCGCGCCATGGTCGTGGCGTCCGGGAAACGGCTCATCGTGAATGCGTTCTCCAAGATTGCGCAACGTTGCGACGAAGGTGTTCTCCAGGGTCGGTTCATCGGTTCGAACATCGTCGATCTTCAGCCCTTCCCTGCTCAGCGCCTCGTCGGCGGCCCGGCGCGCGGCGTCCGGCTCATGAGCCAGAAGGTCCAGCCGGTCGCCGAAGCGCTGCACGTCGATGATGTCTCTGTCTTTGCCCGAGATTTGTGAGAGCGCGTGTTCTGCGACGGACAGGTTCGACGTATGGATCTCCATCCGGCTGGCGTGCAGGCTCGCGCGCAGTTCCGCGGGAGTGCCCGTCTGCCGAATTTCGCCCTGATGCATCAGCGCGACGCGATTGCACCGTTCCGCTTCATCGAGGTAAGGAGTGGCCAGCACGATCGTAAGACCTTCGGAGGCGAGGTGCGCCAGCGTGTCCCAGAATTCGCGGCGCGATACCGGATCCACGCCCGTGGTTGGCTCGTCAAGCAACAGAACGCGCGGCTCCGGCACCAGCGCACACGCGAGCGCGAGTTTCTGTTTCATGCCGCCGCTGAGTCTGCCGGCGAGGCGATGCTCGAAACGGTCCATATCGAACATCTGCAGGTAACGGTGGCCGCGCTTCACAATCTCGTCGGGCGGCACGCGCCGCAGATCCCCGATGTAACGGATGTTTTCGCCGACCGTGAGATCGGGATAGAGACTGAATGCCTGCGTCAGGTAACCTGTGTGCGAGCGCGCCTGCCTTGCAGGAACCCCGAAGACATCCGCTGTTCCCGACGTTGCTTCCATCACCCCGGCGAGGATCTGAAACGTGGACGTCTTGCCTGCGCCGTCAGGACCGATCAGGCCGAAGATCTCGCCGTCGGTGATCTGGAGATTGATGCCTCGCACCGCGTCGAGTTTGCCGTACCGCTTCACGAGATCGCGAATAACGATCGCGGTCCCTTTCGCCTCCCCGGCTGGAGGCGGCTGTATTGCGGCGATGGAGTCCGCGGCGGTCATTTGTTGAAGCGGCCGGCGGGCCACGTATCGCCCTGCACGAGAATCTCACCGTCGGAAGGCATACCGGGTTTAGCGAAGCCGGTCGCACTCTTCAGCTGCAGTTTCACTCCCACAACCTGCTTCACACGATCGTCACGGAAGTAAGTATTCTCGGGTGTGAACGTAGCTTGCGGATCGATGCGCTGCACGTAGGCGTCAATTGGCTGCGACGGATTCGAGTCCAGATAAACGTGGGCGGGCTGCCCGATCTTCACCTTGCCGATCTGGCCTTCCGGCACAAAACCGCGCAGATAAACTTTGCTCAAGTCGAGCAGGGTCACGATCGCGGTGCCCGCCTGTACCACTTCACCCGGTTCCGCCGCGCGCGTCATCACGGTGCCATCGAACGGGGCCGTCACTGTGAGATCGCGGCGATTCTCTTCCGCTTCCGCCAACTGAAAACGCGCCTGCTGGGTGGCAGCCACGGCAGAAGCAATCTCACCGCGCTGCTGATCGATTTCTTTTCGCACGGTCGCGGCCTGAAATTCACGAATGCCGGGGTTCGAAAGATTTGCCTGCGCGGTGGTCAACGCTGCTTTGGCAGCTTCCAGGCGGCGTCGGGCTGCGGCTACGGCGGCCGCCTGCTGGTCGGCAGTGGTGGCGGCCAGCTTTCCCTGGCGTTCCGAAGCCGCGCCCGTTTTCACTAATTTCTGGTACGCGTCGTTATCGAACTGGGCAAGCTTCAGTGACGCTTCCTGCTGTGCCAGTTCGGATTCGGCGGCGGACACATCCGCCTGTGCCTGGCTCACCCGGCCGCCCGCGTCCACTTTCGATTGTTCGGTCTGCAGATCGTTCTGCTGCAATTGCTGCTGGTAGACCGCGATCTGATCGTTGGCCGATTTCGCTCTGGCCTCAGCGCCCTGGAGCGCGGCACGCGCCTGATCTTCACGTGCGCGAATCTGCGCGTCGTCGAGCACGGCGATGGTGTCTCCAGCCTTCACGGTGTCGCCTTCCCGTACGCGAATTTCAAGAATTCGGCCAGCCGTCTTGGGTGAGACAGCGGAATCGTCGCCTTCGATGCGCCCGCTCAAGGTCACGATGCTGTCCGGAATTTTCGGGTTGGCGAAGTAGCCGCGCCAGATGAAGAAGGCCGCGACACCCAGCACGACGATGATCAGAGGGAGCAATTTTCGCCGTGGCTTCGGGGCTGGCGGCGGTGCCGCGGGAGGCGTTTTCGATGGCGCAGGTGCGGTTTGCGCAGGTGCGGTTTGCTGAGGTGCGGTTTCCTGTTCGGTCATTCTCTTTTACTTCTTTCCCTGGGCTGCCGGAGCTATCCCGTTGAGCCCCGCCAGTGAAAAATCCGCGATGTGCGTGGCGATCTGCGCGATTCGTTCCGGATTCAGGTCCAGATCCGGCCAGAGGCGCGACACCACATGGCGCGCATGGACGTAATGCACCACCTGTCCGATGACGCTGTGCGTCGACAGTCTGACTGTGTCGTGATCCGCGGGCAGCTGCAACATCATGCCGACCAGTTCGCGGAAGCGATCGTATATAGGCCGCATCGTTTCATCGATCACACTCGACATCGCGGGCGTCGGCTGCGCCAGCTCATGTACCATCAGGCGGAATTGCCAGCCCGGCCGGTCGCCGCGGCAGACGCGCAGCAACATCGCGTGGATCAATTCGCGAAACGCTTCTTGCGGTGGCGCAGTGCTCGCAATTGCTTTCTGGATGATGCCGTTCCCGGATGTGCCGACCGAATGCCGCAGAACTTCCGTGTACAACTCCAGCTTGTCGCCGAAATGATAGTTGATCAACGCCACGTTCACGCCGGCGCGCGCACAGATTTCCCGAACGGTCGCGGCCTGAAATCCGGAATCGGCGAACACCTGGCCCGCAGCGTCTAACAGCTTGGTCCTGGTGTCATCGGCGAGGAGTGAGGCGGGCGAAGGCGATTTTGTCTTCACGAGAGAACTGGCCATCTAAACAGCAGTTTAAAATGAACGTTTAATTCTGTCAAGGCGATAAACTAGTCCAGATGCGTCGTCTCTCCCGTCCCCTGATGCTGCTCATCGCCGCTCCACTGTTCGGACAGGCGCCCGATGTGGTTGTCGGCGTTGGAACGTTCATCCATGTGGTCGCCGATCTCGATAAGACCATTCACTTTTACAAGGACAGACTGGGTCTCGAAATGACCGGGGCGGCCGGTCCGCGCGCATTTTCGTCCAACACTGTAATCGAGAATCTCTACGATGCAACGGGTTCTCAATCGCGCGTGGCGGTTTTCAGGATCGCAGCCTCGCCTCTGGGCCTCGAATTCGTGGAATTTAAAGGTATCTCGCAGAAACCGTTTCGCCCGGGCATCGGAGACGCCGGCGCCAGTATCGTCACCCTCGCCGTCCCGGATGTGGATCCGCTTGTCTCGGCGCTCAAAGCAGACGGCACTTCCATCGTGAGTTCAAGCAGCGAGCGCCACATCGCCATGGTCACGGATCCGGATGGGTTTTACGTGCAACTGGTGAAGGCGGAGCCAGGCGTTGCCGCCGCGAAACTCAGCCTGATCAGCGGCGGCTCTGTAACTCCCACGCTGCATCTGTTCCGCGATCTGCTCGGCTTTCAATTTTCGGGCCTGAACGCGAAAATCCCCGGCACTCAGTTCGATTTGCAACTGATGGAGTTTAAGCGGCCGCAAAACGCACCGGACACGCCTTCGATCCATGACCCCGGCGCGGGTGTCCTCCGCCTTCAGGTGCGCAATGTCGACACCCTGCTGCAGACGCTGAAAAACGCTGACGTCCCGGTCGTGTCGGTTGGCGGCAATCCGGTCAGCATCGGGGGACGGCACTTTGTCATTCTCCGCGACCCCGACGGTTTCTTTTTTCAGCTGGTGCCGCAGACTCCGCCGGCCCCGGCGCGCTAATCTTCAATCAGCAGCCGCGCTGGAAGTATTCTCCGCGTACCCTGTCCGTCACGGATGAACAGAAGTAAGTTCCTCTGCGATGCGGCGCGCGATTTCACGGAGGTGCTATGCCGGAAGTAAACCACGACGCGGAACTCGCCGTTCATATCAGCCGGAAACTTGCTCCGTTCCTGACGCCGGCGCGCCGGGACCTTTGCCCCGTCGACACGCGCATTCAGGCGTTTCTCGATGCCTGGCTCGACGGTGTCGGCGAAATTCCGCGGCTTCCTGCCGATACGCTCGTGCTCGACAGGCCCGGGCTCGCGCGCGAGATGTCGCTGCCGCCCGATGCCGACAGCCAGGCCTCGCCGTACCTGAAGTCCTACCGGATCAAACAGGGAATTCTTCACAACCCGCGCAGCGACCGCCGGACCACCAAAGGAATCTTCCACATCGTCGAAGGCGGTCTCGGAATTCCGGCCGATAAAATTGCCGTGCCGAAGGCGACCTTCGCGGCACTCCTCGCCCGCGCTCTGACTCCTCCGCCCGATGTCCTCGAACTGCCGTTCAGTTCGCATGATGCGAGCAAACTGCAGATGTTCGTCTCGCTGCTGCTGCGGCCTTTGGTTTGTCCGGCCACCGAAACGGACCCGGCCCGCTCCATGGAGATACGGTTCTTCGCGCCCGCGAGCCTCGTGAGCAATCTCGATTTCGTGGAGCGCATCTTCGGCAACGGCGGCGATCCCTGGCTTTTTGAAAACGATGCCGCTCTCGATATCGCACACTGGACTGGCCACTCCGGCGCCGTCATTCTCGCGCCGCACCTCACAACCGTGCTCAAAAAAGAGGTGGGCCTGCCGCATTACGACCAGGCCACGGAACGCCAGCGGCGCGACGGCATGTGCTGGAAGCAGGAAGACGAAATCTACAACGGGGGCACGCCCTTCAAACTGGCCGCGCGCGATCATCGCGGCGTCATGGTCACGATACTTGCGGATAACTACTACGGCTATTGCAAGAAAGAAGTGAAGACGCAGATCAGCTATTCGGCAAACCTCTTCGGGCTCTGCGAAGAGGAGCATGCGGGCGGCGCGCTCGCGTTTCCCGCGTATGTGCTCGGCCAGCAGTTTCACGCCGGGCGCACAGTGCTCACGAAGCCGGTGAAATTCGAACAGGCCATGCGCTGGCTGGGCGATCGCGTCGAGGTCAAGCCCGAGCGCTATGCCATAGATTGCCAGTATCCGTCGATCTTTTACGTGCCTGAAAACGCCGACTTCAGCGTGCTGGATTCCGCGGTGACGTGGCCTCTGCCCGATGGAGCCATTTACAAACTGACGCTGCGCGCCGACGATGTGTACGTTCTTCCGTGGGGCACAAAGATCCGTCTCGAAAAACAGATTCACGGTACCTCGTGGCGGCTGGTGGCATCGAGAGCCGATGGCATTCTTTGCCACAAGCCCTGTACGGTTTCCGGCGGCGGCAAGTCTGAAATTTCGAAATCCATCGGCAGCATTATTCTCAAGGGTTCTGTCTTCGTCACAGACTTTCAGCGCGACATGGATCAGGTTGCCGAAATTCTCGCCCGGGACTTCTCGGATATCTACCGGCAAACCGCGCCAGGCGATCGGGCGCGACGGCCGATCCTGAGCACCCAGCGCTCGCTCGGTTCGGTGATTAAGCTGATGACGCCATCGCCCGAATACAAGGATGAATACAACGACTGGCTCGCCACCATTCCGCAGACGGTCCGCCAGCTTCTCATCACCGTGAAGCGTTACTACCAGCCGGAATGGGGCGGCGACTGGCGCCGCTTCTTCAGCGTGGACCGCATCAACGGCCTGCCTGGAAATGAACTGAAATTCCGCGATCAGACGCTGCTCGGTAATTACCTGCGCATGGGTTATGATCCTGATGGTTCGTGGCGCATCTTCAAGCTTCGTCCCGACTTCAATCCGGCCGACAAAGTGCAGTTCGAAGACGACATCACCGCTTCCGTCGTACTGCCGTGCGAGAGCCTGCATAATCTCGATCCCGAATACCCGAACAAGAGTGTGAAGCTGGTCGCGAACTGCGAGACGCTGCTGTTCCAGCGCCCGGACGACGCCATTTATCGCGGCTTTGACAAAGATGCGGAAGCGGATATCGCATCCGACGACATTTTCATTTCCAATTTCGAGCCGCTCACCGCCTCCGCGGTCCAGGCCGTTGTGGATGATGTGGTCGAGTTCGACAAGTACACCGCGCCGATGAAGCGTCTCTTGACCGGTTTCCTCGGCGGCCAGAAGCCGAGCTTCGTCGTGTCCTCGGCACATCCGCGCCTGGTGGATGGCAGTCCTTCGAAGAACCCGCGCTACCTGCAAAAGCGTCCCGATCTGACGAACGCGCGCAACACTTATCTTGCTGAAATCGGCACGCGCCTCGCTCGCGAGATCCCCGCGGACGCGCGGGTTCATTTTCCGGTCAACGCGGTTCTCGCCGGACGCCGCAACAATCCTGCGGACCACAAAGCGGGGATTCCGCCGCTCGCGGTGTACAACCCGATCCACTTCCAGGAATTGCCCGAGCTGTTCATGGATTTGATTTGCAGCCTCACCGGCAAGTCGCCCGCGACCACTGGCTTCGGCTCGGAAGGCGCTCTCACCAAGGGGCCCTTTAATGCGCTGCTGCCGGTCATCGATGTGAACGACGCGCTGGTATCGGCAATTCTTACGGGCGACTGGGGTTTCACAACCGCCGCGGGCTATATCGGGCCGCGCTACCGGGTCGATCACGACAGCAGCATTCTGGTGCCCGAGCTTTGGTGCCGCATGCGCGTCGCCGAGCGCGATCCGGGCTTCCTCATCGACAACGGCTTTCTGGAAAAGCTCGACGACTTCGAGTTCCAGGGCAAGTGCGTTCTCGCGAGCCGCCTTGGCTATCGCATCACTGCCTCTTTCGTGGATCGCTTTCTTGGCCGCATTTTTGAAATGCCTGGCAGCGTCTTCCCCGAAGAGCTCCTGCGGCCGGAGAAGCAGGACCTGGCTGACTTTGCCGCTGGTATAAATGCGATCGTCGACGCCCAGCGCACAGTCGCGCGCGATTACTTCGAAGACGGCGGCATCGACATTGCCTGCCCGCCGGTCAAAGCTCTTCTGCACATCATGGCATTCGGCGAGTACGAAGGAAAAGCCATCACTGATCCCGGCATCCGCGCGCTCTTCACACGTGAATCACTGCTTGCGAGCGACTGGTACCGCGAGCGCCTGCGCGCACAACAGGCGCACGATATCGCTTTCTATACGCGGTACGCCGAAACCAGCGAACATTTGAGGTATGTTAAGAGCGACGCGTACCTTGCTTCACTGAAGGGCACAATCGGAGCCGAACCATCACTCGTATGGAAGACAGAACCATCCACCCCAGCATGAAGACCGTGTGGGCGGCCTATGCAATGGCTGCTCTGATCGTTCTGGTTGGTATCTGGGCGTACTTTAAGTACGGACAGGACCAGCCGGTGTGGGTGCCGGCGATTCTTCTGATTGTTTTAGTGCCGCCCATCCGCATGCACCTGAGCCGGCGCATGGTCACGATGCGTTTTCATGACGAACACCTCACCCTCGAAACCGGCTTCCTCTCGCGCACGCGGCGCACCGTGGACATGGCGAAAATTCAGGACGTGACAGTGAAACAGAGTCTCGGTCAGCGTATGCTCGGCGTCGGCGATCTGATGCTCGAGAGCGCTGGTGAAAGCGGGAGTATGGCGATTGCGAATCTGGATAGTCCCCGCGCCATTGCCGATGAGATTCTGGCCAGTTCCAGTAAGTCTCGCGGCACCGGAATTCGCGGCGTGTAACCGCTCCCTTGCCGTCGCGGCTCAGCGTTTCCGCAAAACCCGCAACGGCCACGTCGCCGCGCGCCCGATTCGAAATGACGCGGATCCGGTTAGCCCCGCAATCAGCTTCGTGTACCGGAGCTCCCGTTGATACAGGAAGCGAATCTGATCGTCCCTTCGCTGCGTGAGTTCGAGCAACTCCTGCACCTCGAACCGCTCTCGGTCGACGCCGTTCGTTCGGAGCCGCGACGGCAAGGGAGCGGACCGGTCGAAGCCGTTACGTATCAACTCTTCCGCAAAACCCGCAGCGGCCACGTCACCCCGCGCCCGATTCGAAATGATGCGGATCTGGTAAGCCCCGCAATCAGCTTCGTGAACCGAAGCTCCCGTTGATAAAGGAAGCGAATCTGATCGTCTCTCCGCTGCGTGAGTTCCACCAGTTCCTGAACGTCGTTCTCACTCAATACATGTCCAGTCTGCACGTACGCCGGAAGCGGCCGCGGAATATAGACCGTTCCGTGCGATTCCGCCGTCTCTTCGGGCGGCCGTTCTTTCGTGTAAAAGTAAACCGCAATCGAACGCCGCGATAGGTCTTTCCGCTCCGCCGGCAAGGTAATCCGACTGAAGCCGTGCCACGAATGCTCCGTGGTTTCAAACAGCACCGCGCGATTCGCCACTGGCAGCACGCGAACCGTGTCCTCGCCCGCCAGCTTCCACGGATCTGAACACAACTCCAGCGACCCGCCCCACGCCTCGTCCCATTCGCGATTCAGGAACACGATCAGATTCAGACGCCGGTGTTGAAACGTTTTCGGATGGTAGTTGAAATCGACATGAACATCGAGTTCCTGCCCGTCGAGATTTTCGTGCGTTCCCCCGCCAACATAATAGGCATCGTAAAGCAGCTCCGGAACTCCGGTCACCTCACCGACCCGCTTCAGAAATGCCCCATCACGCATAAGCGCATCGAACTCACGGTAAGCCGGACCCAGCGACTTCAGGTCCGGGTTTACCGCCTTACGCCCCAACGCCCCGGCTTCATTCAAGGCCTTCCGCGAATCGAACACCGGAAATTCATCGATCAGCCGCTGGCAAAACTGCGCGTCGAGAAAGTTATCGATGACCGCATGCCGAAAAGGCCGCGCACGCAAAAACGTCTCGCCGGACTCTTCGAACCGGGCCGAAAGTTCCGGACTCAGCATTCACCGCCATTCTACGGCAGCGCTCTCCGTTGTACGTTCACGTGTCCCTTCACGTCGGCTATTCTGACCACGATCTCCCGCCGGAACGGCTCGGCGCATTCTCGGACGGCGTGCTCGCGATTATCATTACATCATGGTACTGGAACTGTAAGTGCCCCGTGAAGCGAATCTGGATTCCCTGATTGCGTTGTGGCCCACTTTTCTCATCTACGGATTGAGTTACCTTTTTGTTGGTACAGTCTGGGTCAATCACCACCACCTTCTTCGTTACTCGGATCGCGCGGAACCGAAGGTTATATGGGCCAATCTTTTCCTGCTGTTCTTTGTTTCGCTGATTCCGTTCTTCACCGCTTGTATGGCTGAAACCCGAAGGGCTCGCTTTACGACGGCGCTCTATGCAGGCATCTTCTTACTGATTACGATCTCGCGCAGGCGTAACTGGATCGCGCTTTTCTCGTATGCCGTCGCGATCCCCGCGGCGTGGCTTCAGCCCGCCGTGTCGCTGGCCATCATCGTCGCGGTGTTCGGACTCTACTTCGTTCCCGAGGCGATCTGGTGTCGATGAGCCGCGCTGAAGCTTATAAACTCTAGTGCATGGCCAAACCCGCTGCCTCCATACCGGCCGACAAACTGGAACTTTACGACAAGCTGGTTGCGACCAACCCGAACGTGGAGCGCAAAGGTGCGACCGTGCCATACACATCCGTAAACGGCCACATGTTCAGCTATCTGAGCAAAGAAGGCAAACTCGCGCTGCGTCTTCCCGAAGCCGACCGCGAAGCGTTTCTGAAAAAATACAAGGCAAGTTTGTGTCAGGCCTATGGCGTGATCCAGCGCGAATATGTCGAAGTGCCCGACTCACTGCTCGCCTCGACGCGCGAGTTGAAGAAATACTTCGATTCCAGCTTTGCGTGGGTCAGCTCACTCAAACCGAAACCGACGTCCAAAGGGAGTAAAAAATGATTTCTATGTCTTTTAAAGCCGCCATCGTCCTGGCCCTTCCGATCTTCGCAGCGGCCCAGACTCCAGACCAGCGCTGCGCCGATCTCACACACGTCAATGCGGCCACGTTTCCGAATCACACCATCGTCGTTACGTCTGCTGCCCTGAAGGCCGCTTCGCAGGCCGTCACGAAGCCAGGCGGACGCGGCAACGTTCCCGCGCTCCCGCAACACTGCGAAGTGATTGGCAAACTGAACGAACGTACAGGCGCCAGCAGTCAGCAATACGCGATCAAGTTCCACATGCGGCTTCCCGTGGCATGGAACAGCAAATTCTTCTTCGAAGGGGGTGGTGGTTCGAACGGCAATCTGGGCGATGCTTACGGCAACCTGCAGGGCCAGCAAACTACGAACGCGCTCACCCTCGGCTATGCGGTCGTTTCGCAGGACTCGGGCCACGACAACTCGCTCAACAACGACCCCACTCTGAACGGCGCGCAGACCTTCGGTTTCGATGAACAGGCGCGGCTCGACTTTGGCTATAACTCTTACGATCAGGTCACGCAGACCGCCAAAGCTCTGATTAAGACGTATTACGGGAAAGCGCCCGAGCGCTCCTACTATGTCGGTTGTTCCGAAGGCGGCCGCGAAGCCATGATGATTTCCCAGCGCTTCCCGGACTACTACGACGGCATACTCGCCTGTTCCCCAGGCTTCAAACTTCCGAAAGCCGCCATCGCGGAAGCGTGGGACACACAGGCCCTGGCCGCCGTGCCCAAAGCCACAAGTATCAACGATCCCAACGGTGAGCCGTTCATCAACAAGGCCTTCACCGACGAAGATCTGACTCTGGTTTCCCGCGCCGTCCTTGACGCGTGCGACAATCTCGACGGTCTCGCCGACGGCATCATCTCGAATTTCGCGGCGTGCAAAGCCGCTTTGGTTCATCCGAAACTCGCAGCCCTTACATGCAAGGCGGAGAATCAGGCCGCGTGCCTTACAGCGATACAAGTCACCGCGCTCGAAAAAGTTTTCGCCGGTCCGAAGAATTCGAAAGGCGAAGCCCTCTATTCCGACTGGACCTTCGACGCCGGCATCAGCAATCCCGGCTGGCGTGTCTGGAAACTCGGCATGTTCAATGCGCCCACTAACTCCAGCATTAACGCCCTGCTTGGCAGCGCTGCCATCTCCGCGGTTTTCACGACGCCACCCACGCCCGTGGCTGCCACCGGTCCCGCGCCACTGAAGTACCTTCTCGATTTCAACTTCGACACGGAAGCTCCCAAAATCTATGCCGAGTCCGGCGCTTTCTCCAAAGCTTCGTGGGACTTCATGCGCGCCGATTCCCCGAATCTTGCCGCGTTCAGGAAACACGGCGGCAAGCTCCTCATCACCCATGGCGTCAGCGATCCGATCTTTTCTGTCAACGACACCATTTCATGGGTCAACGAAGTGAATAAAGTTAACGGCGGCAAGGCTTCCGATTTCGTGCGCTTCTTCGCCGTGCCCGGTATGACGCATTGCGGGGGCGGCCCGTCGACCGATCGCTACGATGCCTTCGCTGCGCTGGTGTCATGGGTGGAAAAGAAAGCGCCGCCAGACTCGATCGTCGCCACCGCCGGCCTGAACACGCCCTGGCCCGGCCGCACACGCCCCCTTTGCCAGTACCCGGCTTATCCGCATTACGACGCCGGCAGCATCGAAGACGCCAGCAGTTTCACCTGCAAATGATCTCTTTTTCCTTGACCGGATTTCTTCAAACTGTTCAGCGTTTCAATGGACCAGTACACTTTGATTTTCAGCTGAACCATTCTTCCGGCATCCCGCTCTCTCTGCAGTTGATGGAGCAGGTGAACACGCGATCGAAACCGGTGCCCTGCGCGCGTGTGAGCAACTGCCCCATCGAGTTGAAGCACGGCTCCGGCGCCTTCATCAGCGATTCGGGAGCACGCCCGTTACTTTGTTAATCTTCCGGCCCGGTATCGATTCCCGTCAATCGACGGCATTCGTTGTCTGCGTTGACTTCCCCCGCAAACTCTCCACCGGCAGGAAATCCGAAAACCGCTCGCTGCCCTTCATCCGCACCAGATCGGCCAGCGTGCATTTCTCCAGCGTCCTGAAAAACGCCTCCAGCGCATCCGCCAGCACCCCGCGCAGCGTACAAACCGGCAGGATACGGCACGTATTCTGTTCCAGGTCGAAGCATTCCACAATGCGAAAGTTCGGCTCGGTCTTCTTCACCACTTCACCGATATTGATCCGCTCGGGATCGCGCGCCAGCGTGACTCCACCTGTCCGGCCCGTCGTGGCATTCACGAAACCGTGCGACTGCAGCGTCTGCACCACGCGCACCAGATGCGTCCGCGAAATCCCGTACGCCTCACTGATCTCGCGCGTCGAAACCGGCCTGTCCGTGTGCTCGGCCAGATACAGCAGTATCCGCAGCGAGTAATCGGTATGCAGCGTCAGGTTCACCTAGAGGCCTCCGGTGCCTGCTTTCCAGTATGCAGGCAGCCCAGGCTTCGTATCCAGCAGGATCTCAAGGACCGCGCGTCCGTCCCCATCCGACAACTTCGCAAATGCCTTCTTATCGTCGTCATCGCGGAACTGCCCGTTCAGGACATTGAAGAGCCGCCGGTATACCCGATCCCGCACCACCGTCGGCATCGCGTCGAACGCCTCGCTGTAGATCATGTAGCTGCAGGGATATTTGAACATTCGCGTCTGCAGATCGAAATCGCGCAACGACCGTCCCTGTTGATCCCGCGGTCCTCGCAGCGGAAAGGTCTTCGTAAACGTCGACACGCCCTGGACCGGCTCGTAAAGTTTTAGCTCGTCCGCAAATAACATGTACTGCACCAAGGTGTCCACGTCGCCGTCAATCTTCGCGCTTCCCTCGGGACTCAGCACGCCCTTATAAAGTTCCACCCGCGCATCCCAGCCCGCCCGCGTCATCAGATTGGTCATGCGCGTTTGATGCTCCAGCGTCATAAGCGCCACGATGTCGCTGGTCTTCGCGAGATAGTTCGTCGAGTCGAAGCGCCTGCCGAGGGTCAGCAGATTCTGCGTGCCAGCCTGCTCCAGATTCCTCGGATGCACTGAATCGTGCGCTACCGCATTCCCCATATGCCGGTCAGCGCCATTGATGCCGGTGACGTACCAGCCGCCCCACCGATCCGCAAATGGCGTGCGATGGTCCGTCGCCTGCGCCGCGCCGCGAAACGCCGGCGTGCCGTCTCCAGACGGATACACAGAGGTCACCATAATGCCCGGTATTCCCAGCGTCACCAAACCCTGATGGCACTGCAGACAATCGGTGCGCTGATCGAAGGTCGGCTTGGCCCGGCGCTTCACATCGAACGAATAAAACGTTACGCCCTGCTTCGGATCAAGGGCGGCCACTTCCAGTACATCGCCATTCTGCACCGACCCGATCGCCACTTTGTCATTGAAGTAAAGCGCACGCGGCGTCCACGGCGCAATCTTCGGATTCTGAAAGCTGGTCTTCGAGAACACCAGCACCTGCGAATCCACGTTGATCTCGAGAACCTTCAGCAGAGAGGGGAGATAACCGCCCACGGGCGCGTAGTCCAGCTTCACCTTGCCGGCTTCCATCTGTCGGCCGAGCCGCGCAATTGCGTCGTCGACCGGCGCATCGCCATACTGAATCGCCGGGTCATCCGGCGGGACCCACGAACGCTCATCCATCCCGGTCAGCAAATGCGTCATGCCGGCAATCGCCAGTACGCTTAACCCGCCCCAGATGGCTTTCCGTGCGCTCATGTCATTATTATGCATTCAAAATGCATAATACGCAATCGGAATGTCAATCCCAGCCGCTTTTCGTTCCGTAGGGCAGGGAAGTCCCCATCGCCTCGATTTCATGTATCTTCCCGGCGCGGATCTTGAAAATCTCGCCCGCCTGCAGGTTCGACGTCCCGCCGCCCATCGGAATCACATCCACGCCAGGCACGCCCTTGATCTTGATCTGCCGCACGCCACCCCTGTGATTGAACATCGGGAATGCGAACACCAACCCCTTCTGCTCATCCACCACCGCCAGCCGCCTGGGCCATAGACGTGTGATGAAACTCAGCACCTGGCTGTCGATCTACTTCGTACAACTCAGCGTACCAATGATCGCCATCGACCGGTTCGCTTCCGGCGACCCCAGATCCACTGGCCACGGCACGGGCGTCGCGTTGTGCGTCGTCTGCCCTCCGTTTTCGTGCCGTTCGCAATCTTCCGCGAAGGGCGCCAGGCTCCCATCGCCATGCTCGATCGCTTCGAAATACGAATCCGCCGCGCTCAGCATCTCCTGTCTCGACGTTTTGTCGGAATCCGAAACATCCGCCAGCAGCCCCGGCCGCGGCGTCACCAGATTCTGCATCCGGTCGGGCCGCATATTTCGTGCGAGCACATGTTCTATCTCCGTGATCTTCCCGTGGATCACCTTCAGCCGCAACGCGATGATCAGCGGCTTGTCCAGTTCTTTCATCACGCCGTAGAAAGCCACCTGGCTGGTCGCCGGGTCCACCGCATAGATTTTGAAAGTGGTCGGCGCCTCCGACGCGCTCACCCACAGCCCGTCGCCCACTTTGATCTCTGCCGTATTCTCCGTGAACCGCACGCCAGGCGAGAGCGGCAGACCCGAAGGATCGTGCTTCACCAGAGCCGCCAGATACTGATCGGCCAAAGCGGTCATACAGCCGCGATCGCAGTCCTTCGCCGCGCTGAGTGTTACAGCAAGAAAGGCAGCCGAGGTCAGAAGTCGCTTCCACATGCGACCAGAATTCTATCGCGTTCTTACCGAAACCCCCGCAGCCGGTTGCTGTCCCGCCGGTCTTTCTTAGACGGCCTGCCCTCGCGCGACCCCTCGAACTGCATCATCGCCTTCCGTTCCGCCGCCACCTTCAATCGAAGGTCACGGCTCTCATCGCTCTCGCTGTAGAGCGTCTGCGCGACCGCGGCCGGCCCTCGAATTTCGCTCACGCCCAGCACGTCGATCGAAAACTCCCCGCCCTCGTTCTTTACCCGCAGCTTGTCGCCCACCTTCACCTCGCGCGCGGGTTTCGCCTGCACGCCGTTCGATTCAATCCGCCCCAGGTCGCACGCCTTCGTCGCCAGCGCCCGAGTCTTGAAAAACCGCGCCGTCCAAAGCCATTTGTCGATTCTCATCTGCGTCTCACGGCAGCCATCATCGCACCCTGAAATCCCGTAGTGCAGTCCCCCCGCACTGATTCCTGCGATCGATCTTGAATCCGAATTCTTCGTAGATAAAGAGGCTGTCGGGCGGATCGGCGATGGCTCTAAACCTGGGACAAGCTCCTGTGTCTAACAGCCAGCGCCCCGAAAGCGGTGAGGCCGGCCCCAACCAGGTGCTGTTTAGGACCTCGTTGGGCCGGACAGCCTGGCCTCCAAAGGACGGATTAACGTACCGTCAGAGCAGAGGCTTGGGATAACGCGACGATTTAAGACACGCGGCCATATTTTATTCAATTACATTTCAGCTACATTGCCACGAAATAACTCTTTGCCGGCGGAAATAATGACGGCTCATCTCACAGGGCGCGAGCGGCAGGTTGTAGCGCTTCTGGCGCAAGGCAAAACGTCGAAGGAAACAGCGCTGTTGCTCGGCCTGCGCCCGGAAACAGTGGGTACTCATCGAAAGCATATTTGTCAAAAACTCGATGTCCATTCGACGGCCGAATTGATTCAACGCGCGTGCCAAATTCTCAATCGCCGCGATCCAAAAACGCGAGAAACTCTCCCCTAAGGCGGGGATTGCTACGAGAGAACAATCGTCCTTATAATCCAACCATGAGACGAATGCTGCCAAGTTATTTACTATGTGGTGTTCTCGGCACAGCATTGATTTGGGCACAAAATTTAACCGCACAGGACCAAACAGCTATTCCGCCATACAAGCCCGCCAATGGCTGGATGACGATACCCATGAAATGGCTGCCTGGCGTAGATCCAGTCCCTTGGGCGGTTCGGCAGTCACGGGACGACTACTTCGACCAACTCATCGGGCTTCCATCCGCGCTTACGCCCGAGAGCGCTAAGAGTCGTGGGTTCTCAGAAGGAGCGTACACGGGTCTCGAGCCAGAGATTCCGAACATTCCGGACGGCGCTCTTATGATTGCCAAATTCATGTCCTACCAAACAGTGTTAAGCAGTTCGGGGCGGTCTGTTTATATTGAGGCGTTATTCAGCGTGCTCAATGTCTTTGAGGATGCGGCGGGAAACTCCCCGGGCGCCACCGTCACCCTGATAATCCCAGGAGGAACGGTGCAAACAGAAACCGGAGCGGTGATTTCATACCTGACACAACCTCGCCAGTACTCAGTTGTCGTTGGAGGTACGTACCTGCTGGATTTGGCTCTTCACGCGAGCGGCAAGTTCTACTTGTTGGGAAAGGATTGGGACTTGACGAGTGGCACCGTGCGGCTCAATTCTTCGGTGCCAGGCAAGCCGTCAACTCTCATAGGCCTAAATATGCAGCAGCTTATCGACAAACTGGATGCTCAGTTTGGAATTCAAAAGTAAAGGAAGTAGGCAATGAAATCAAGTATTCTCGTCGTTTCACTTCTCCTGGCTCTTGGCGCGAGCGCAGCGATGGCGCGAAGCTCATACTGCTGGATATCTGTCGGTGACAGCGGCTTTTACCAACCTTGGAATGGCCAAGCTGGGGGTGCCGGCTGGTACAAAGGATCGGCCCTCAACCTCTACATTGTATCGACGTCACGCGACCCATTCACGTCTGGGCAGCAATCCGACATCTCAACCGCGCTAGGCAATTGGAATTCAACTTCCGGTTCGGGCCTCAGCATAACAACCTCCGTAGTTACAGGTCGTCCAAGCCCTACCGGGCTGTATATCATAGTCCAATTCGGATCCGTCACTGCGTGCGATCCCACAGGTCAGGCCCCTGCGTGCACAGAATGGACTTACAACACTACAACGGGAAACGCAGTCTACTCCACGATTAGTGTTAATACCTCAAAAGGCAGTAGCGCAATGCTCTCGCTGATGGCCCACGAGATGGGCCACACCTATATGATCGCAGACTGCCCGGACTCGGTCGGCTGTAGTACGAGTTACACGACCATGGACGGAAGTAGCATCATCGAGGGTAGCTCGCCCACCAGCCCTCTGTGCTGTGATCTCGACCTGCTCTACGAAATAACACCAACTAATCGATATGGGAGCTTTTGTAGTCCGTAAATTGGTGAGTCAGTGGGCACGGCAGCCATCATCGCACCCTGAAATCAAGTAACAAGCGTTAATCAGTTGGGTGCAAGTCGCCTGTTGGAACTGCACGCAGTGGAGCTACTGTCATGCGCCAGAAACCCGGGGCGAGGTGTCGGGATTGCATGATTCGGCCGTTACGAGGATCTATCCGGACCAGAACCGCTGGAAGTTCCCAGTTCGGACCTTCAGCAGATAAGCCGTAAAGCTCCGAACCCGTTCGATCCGGAACCAGCACGGAAAAATGCAGGTCGGGCGCTATTTGTCGGGTCAGTTGGCCCGTTACAGGGTTGACCGCCCAGGCACCACCTGGAACACTCCCCCCGCACTGATTCCTGCGATCGGTCTTGAATCCGAATTCTTCGTAGAGGAAGAGGTTACCGGTGGCTGCGGCGATGGCTCTTGACGATTGGGCCGAACAGCCGGAAAGCTGGCCGAACGTCCCAATCGTTGCTCCGGCACCCAACTGCGTCGTCTCCGGTGAAACCGTCCACAACCTGCCCGAGCCTTCGTAATCGGCAGCGTATAGATAAAAACGATCGCCGGACCAGGTTCCTGTTGGCCGCCAATCGCCCTGCAGCCCTGCCGGAATCAGTTGTCGCACAACCTGCCCGCCGGCAAGGTCGAACACGTCAAGCGCTGGCTCGCGGATGCTTTTCACGCCGAACAGCCAACGGCCATCCGGCGAAAGATGCAGCCGGTCGTTGGCCATGCTGTCGGCAATCGCTCCAGGCGATAGTGCCGTCGCGAGATAGACCAGGCCATCGGAAACGACAAAGGAATTTCGCGATCGGCTCCCCTGAACGGACGCTGCCACCTTCATTTGAAGAGTGGCAAGATCTATGGAATAGAGCGAACAACAGCCATGGGGATCCGTCGAAAGAGGACCCTCGACGTAAAGCAGGGAACCGTCGGCGCTCGCGGATACTCAGTTCAGTCCAGCGCTCCCAAGCCCAAAATCGAACTGAATTCTGCCAACCGTTTCGAGAGTAGACGGGTTGATCAACTCCACCACTCCAGACCGGCTGGATGCGAGTATGATGTTCCTCGAATCCTGCGCTGCGAGAGTCGAGCACGCCAGCAGAGTAACTATCACAGACCGTCGGAACATAGTCGCTCCTCCTGCGATTCTTTACCACCTCCACCTCTACCACAAGCGCGTCATCGCGCGTACGCCTGAAATCCACCCTCCCAAACCCCGCATGATAAAATCCGTTTAGTCCGCAAACAAAGCAGGGACGCACTTTTCTCTTCCTAGGAAGTCCCTCCCCCTGCCTCTCTACGGTCCACGACAGACACAACCATGACATTCAAACCAGGCAGACATTTCCTTCAGATTCCCGGTCCGACCAACGTCCCCGACCGCGTCCTCCGGGCCATCGACAACCCCACCATCGACCATCGCGGTCCCGATTTTCAGGTCCTCGCCAAACATTGCCTCGAAGGCATGAAAACTGTTTTCCAGACCAGCGATCCCGTCATCATTTACACTGCCTCGGGCACTGGCGGCTGGGAAGCGGCGTTCGTCAACACGCTCAACATGGGCGACAAAGTTCTTGCATCCGACACCGGTCAGTTCGCGGCTCTGTGGTCGAAAATGGCGCGCCACCTCGGCTTTAACGTCGATCTCATCCCGAGCGACTGGCGCCACGGCGTCGACGCCGCTGAAATCGGCCGCCGCCTGACTGCCGATACGAACCACGAAATCAAAGCCGTCCTCGCGGTCCACAACGAAACCGCCACCGGCGTTACCAGCAACATTGCCGCTGTGCGCAAAGCCATCGACGCCGCGAAGCACCCCGCGCTCCTGATGGTCGATACCGTCTCTTCACTCGGCTCGATCGACTATCGCCACACCGAATGGGGTGTCGACGTCGCCATCGGCGGTTCGCAGAAGGGCTTGATGCTGCCTCCGGGCCTCAGCTTCAACGCGATCAGCAAGAAGGCCATCGAAGCCAGCAAGACTTCGAACATGCCGAAAAGCTTCTGGCGTTGGGACGACATGCTGACCATGAACGCCAGCGGTTTCTTCCCCTACACGCCCGCCACAAACCTGTTCTACGGTCTCAAAGAGGCCCTCGCCATCATGCAGGAAGAAGGCCGCGAGAACATCTTCAAACGCCACCACCGCCTCGCTGAAGCCACCCGCCGCGCCGTGCAGGCCTGGGGCCTCGAAATCTGTGCGCTCGATCCGAAAGAATACAGCGACACAGTTACTACCATCCTGCTGCCCGAAGGCTTCGATGAAGCCGCCTTCCGCGGGCTTGTGCTCGACAAGTTCAACATGTCACTCGGCGCAGGTCTCGGACGTCTCGCCGGCAAAGCCTTCCGCATCGGCCATCTCGGCAGCACCAACGAACTGATGATCGCCGGCGCGCTCAGCGGCGTCGAAATGGGCCTCGAACTCTTCGGCGTACCGCACAAAAAAGGCGGCGTCGATGCCGCTCTCGCATACCTTGGGGAACAGGCCAAAGCCAGCACTGCGGCCCCTGCAGCAGGCTAACTTTTGTGGCGCACGCACTCATGCGTGCCGCGTCGAGACTCATCTCGACGCCTGCTTGTCCCGGCTAACTCGCTTTGTTCCGATGTAGTGTGGGATCGATGGCAGCAGCCATCGATCCCACATCCAGCCCGCCTCCCAGGAAACAATTCACCCTCTCCGCAACTCCAGCCGCATCGCTCATCGCCTCCCGATGCTCCACAATCAGCACCGCCGTTGACGGCCGCCGTGCCAGCATCGCTTTCACTCCTGCCAGTGTCCGCGCGTACTCACCGCGCAGCATCCGCCGCCGCTCCGGATCAACCGGCAGCGCCTGCTTCCGCCGCTCCAGCATCTTCTCCTGCGAATCCAGCACTTCTTCCAGATCTCGTTCACTCAGAATCACGCGGCACGGCAAACCCGGCGGCAGCGCGACTAACAATGGCGCCACAATCTTCACAACCTTCCCCCGCGCGTCCTTCAGCCAGCTTGCATCTTTCAGCAGACTCCTGACCGGCGCGTACTCGAGATAGCCTCGCGGATTGTCCTCATCAGCCAAACGCTGTTCGTCCGTCAGCATTCTCATCCCGCCCGCCGCCAGCATCTGCATCAGCATCGAAGTGCCCGAACGCGGCAGCCCGCTCACCACGATCACGGACTCCGCAACCGGTGGCATCTCCTTCGCCTCACCCGGCACTTCCACAGCCACCGGTCCCACCGCTTCCACACGCTCTGCCATCGAAGCCCGCACCGGCTTCACTTTCTTCCGGCTGCGCATCTGCCGTGCCAGCCGCCGGTGTTCCTTCGCGCCAGTCTCATCGCCACTGTGCTTTTCCAGCAGCATCGCCAGCCGCGCATGCGCCTCCGGAAAATTCGGATTGAACGAAATCGCCGCGCGCAGCGCTTCCGCCGCCCGCTCATACTCCTTCATGCCGATCAGTGCCAACCCCAGCAGATAATGCGCCAGTGGAGAGTGATAAAGCCTCTGCAGCGCGTCCAGCGCCGACTGCGCCGCTTTGTCGAACTGTCGCTTCCGCAGCGCCATCCGGCAGAGCCCGATATGCGCATGTGCATTGTCCGCATCGATTTCAAGCGCCCTAAGATAAATCTGTTCCGCATCGCGCCAGCGTCGCAGCCGCAGATATAGATCGGCCGTCTGCAGAAACAACCCCGGCCGTACCAGATGCGCCTCCGACACACGCCCCAGCGCCGTAAGCGCTTCCGCGTAGCGTTTTTCCGCCGTTAGTACCTGCGCCTTCAGATAATCGATCACCGGCGGCTGATAACGCGCCAGATTCTTCCACCGCGCCAGTTCCTTACGTTCGTCCTCGCTCAGCTCCCCAGCCAGCTTTCGAAACTCAGCGACTTTCCCCACGGCTTCTTTAAACAACCCCCGCCGCCGTCCATCCAGATCGTCGACAATCCGCCGCATCTCCTGGTGCATTCCGAGCGCCTGGCACGCCACAAAAAGCCGTACCGCAAACCGCTGCTCGTCCCGATCTTTCGCGTACAACTCGCTGAAAATTTCGTATGCCTTTAGATGCCGGTTGTCATCCTGATAAGCCTCGCCCAGGTTGTAATGCAGCTCCTGGATCGTCCTCTCGACCGCCACTTCGCGATTCTCATCGGGCCTGTCGATGTACCCGAGCGCGATCATCTGCTCCAGCGCTTCATGCGCCGCCACCGGATCGAGCCGCGTATGCGGCGGATGCCTGCCGTCCGCGCCCGCCACGTCCTCCCAGCTCGGAATAAATTCGATCGCCGGCGGCTGCTCTAACTCCTGCGTCAGGACCTTGCCGTCCATGTCCTCGCCAACCGCCAGGCCGTAAAGCGTCAGCACCGTCGGCGCCACATCCAGCACCGAAGCCCCGTGCAGTAATTCGTCTTTCTTAATCCCGGGCCCGCACATCGCGAGAATCCCGAAGTCGCGATGTTCGATCGCCGGGCCCGCCGGAATGTCGGGGATCGCAGCCGGCCGCAGATGGTCCGGATGAAACCCGTGGTCCGACATCAGGATCACCGTCACGTCCCCGCCAGCCTTGCCCAGCAGCGTCCCCAGCATTTGATCGTGGAACTGATACGCCATCGACACCACGTTGCTGTAGAGTTCGAAATCGCGCTCGCTGATCCACTTCTGCCGCGGCGGATGATACTTCATGAACCCGTGGCAAAAGTGGTCGATCGCGTCGTAATAGACAGCGAAGAAATCCCACTTCTCGTTTTCCAGAAGCCACGTCGCCACGGCGTGAATACTCATGCATTCTGCCAGCGTCCGCATGAACCCGGCCAGGCGCTTATCTTTGTCCTGATCGATCTCGCGCGCCAGCGGAATAAAAGGTTCCACCATTTCCGGCACCAGCCGGTCTGGATGCATGCGGACGCCGGCGAGCGTCTCCGCCAGTTCTGCAGGATGCACTGAATTCCTCAGCAGCGGCCAGCCGTCATCGAAGGGTCTGCTGGCGCGATGATAATGATCCGAAACCATCACGCCGTTGATGGGCTCCGCCGGATGACTTGGCCACCACGCGATCACCACGCTGCGCAAATCGTTCTGTGTGAAGATATTCCAGAGCGCCTTTGATTTTCGCGAAAGGTTCGTCACCGGCTGAATGCCGAGCCCGTCCGGCGTCGGCTCGCTGAACCCGTGGATCCCGTGCTTGAACGGGCGCTTGCCCGTGGCAATCGACGTCCACAACATCGGCGAAAGCGGCGGATGCAGGGTCGCGATCTGTCCCGTCGCGCCGTTCTCCACCAGCGTTGCACATACGGCATCTTGCCCGCATCCATTAACGGTTGGATGACTTTCCAGTCCGCGGCATCCCACCCGACCAGCAAAACTTTACGGCGTTTCAAGGTGCTGCTTCGATCTTACGCCGCGGTTTTTCTGCGCCGGCTCAGCGCCGTCACCCCCGCCGCAAGCAATGCCAGTCGTCACAGGCACTGGAGCAGTTTACCCTCTCTCACGTTCGGGGTTATCGTGACGTATAACCCCAAGCGTCAGCGCGGGGAATCGGACTTGTTTTTTCGATTACAGTAAAGTCCGGATCGCCGAAGTAACAATATCGTCGAACCGCACAGCCTGCAGTTCCAATTCGTGACGCTCGGCGAGGATGGTCTCCGCGAACTCTTTGTTTGACTCCAGCAGTTTCAGGTTGAAGTCGACACTGACGAGCATCGCGCGTGCCGCTCCGCGCAGCAGCGCCGCCGCCATGGCCAGATCCGCCGCGGTAAGACCGTGCACCACTGCCACAGCTTCAGCACAAAACGCAAGCCCCCGCAGCGTTGCTCGAGCGCCCGCCATCGGAACTTCGATGGCCTGGCACATGGCGCTCTGCTTGTCGCCACCGCCGCGAATGCATTCGAGGTAGCGGTTGAACGCCCGCACGTCGTCGTCCGCCAGCGCCATCAGCGCAGCGGACTCCTCGCGCGAATCCTGAATCACTTGCTCGATGCGCGCGCGGTCGCCCTCAAAATCTTTGCGCCCGGCCGTGATACGGAGGACCTTGGCGAGAAGCGAGAGCGCAAGCCCCGCGCTGACGGCCGAGATCGAAACCCCGGCCGGAACAGGTTCCGATCCCCCTACCGCAGCGTGAAACTCCTCAACGGTCGTTGTCCCGATCGACATGCGTCCTACGACAGCCCGATAATCCGCCCCGTCTCCACATCCAGATCGATGTCGTAATAACCAGGCCTTGTCGACAGACCTGGCATCGTGCTCATCGTCCCTAGAATCGGATATACAAAACCCGCTCCGATACTTGCCCGCACGTCTCGGACCGGAACGATGAACCCGACCGGCGCGCCCTTCAGACTGGGGTCATGGCTCAGACTCAGATGCGTCTTTGCCATACAAATCGGCAGCTTGTCGAAGCCCTGCTTCGTGTACAACGCGATCTGCCTCTCGGCTTCCGGCGAATACTCCACACCGCCGCCGCCATACATCTCGCGCACAATCGTCTCGATCTTCTCTTTGATGCTGAGATCCAGCGAGTAGAGGAACTTGAAGTGACTGGGCTTCGTGCAGGCTTCTATCACAGCACGCCCCAGATCCACCGCGCCCGCGCCGCCTTCGGCCCAGTGATTCGAACGCACCGCGTCTTCCGCGCCTGCCGCCCTGGCCAGCGCGCGCACCAGATCCACTTCGGCTTCCGTGTCGGTCGAGAAACGATTCACCGCCACAACTATCGGAATCCCAAATTCACGCGCGTTGCCGATCAACCGTATCAGGTTGCTGCAGCCTTTTTCCAGCAGGTCCAGATTCTCTTCCGTGTAAGCGTGTCCAAGCGGCTGTCCCGCGACAACCTTCGGCCCGCCGCCATGCATCTTGAGTGCCCGGATCGTCGCAACCAACACCACGCAATCCGGCACCAGCCCGCTGTACCGGCACTTGATGTTGAAGAACTTCTCCATCCCCATGTCCGCGCCGAAACCCGCTTCGGTCAGCACATAGCCATCCGGACCAACCAGCTTCAGCGCAATCTGATCCGCCACGATCGACGAATTGCCGTGCGCGATGTTGGCAAACGGCCCGGCATGCACAAACGCCGGCGTTCCTTCGAGCGTCTGCATCAGGTTCGGCATCAGCGTGTCTTTCATCAGCACGGTGAGCGCGCCGCCCGTGCCCAGATCGTCCGCCGTAACCGGTTCGCCCGCCCGGCTCGATCCGATCACCATCCGGCCCAAACGCTCGCGCATATCGCCGAGACTCGTCGCCAGCGCCAGCACCGCCATGATCTCGCTCGCGACGGCCATGTCGAAGCCGGTCACGCGTGTCATGCCTTTTTCTTCCGGCCCTTCGCCGATCGTGATCTGCCGCAACATCCGATCGTTCGTATCAACCACACGACGCCACGTGATCGTCGAAGGATCGATATCGAGGCGCGCGAACCGGCTTCGCTCTTCGAGCGTCAGTTCGTTCGGATCGGTCTTGCCAATGCCCAGCTTCTTCAGACGCCGCAGCATCACGCCCGAGAACTTGCGGCTGCCGTCCTTCTTCGCCGGACAGAGACGGTCGAACAGCACCTGATCGTCTTTCGTGGTGGCCTCGTGCATAACACGCGTATCGATCGCCGCGGCCAGAAGATTGTTCGCCGCCGTGATGGCGTGGATGTCGCCTGTCAGATGGAGGTTGAACTCTTCCATCGGGATGATCTGGCTGTAACCACCACCGGCCGCGCCGCCCTTGATGCCGAATGTCGGTCCCTGGCTTGGCTGCCGGATGCAGGTGAAGACCTTCTTGTCCAGATGCGCTCCGAGCGCCTGGCTCAGCCCGACCGTCGTGGTCGTCTTGCCTTCGCCCAGAGGCGTCGGCGTGATCGCCGTCACGACAATGTACTTGCCGTTTTTCGTATCCTTCAGACGGTCGCGGATCGATAAATGGACTTTCGCCTTCGTCTTCCCGTAAAGCTCCAGCTCGTCGGGTAAAATCCCCGCTTCGGAAGCAATCTTATCGATCGGAATCGGCGTCGCGGCCTGCGCGATCACGATATCGCTGGGCACAGCTGTAAGCAGGTTCTTTAACTTGTGAGGCATGAATTTGTCTTAGATGTTTGTCAACGTTTTTCGGATGCTACTCGCTCTTCTTTTCCGCGAGCACTTCTTCGTATGATGCGTCAGGAGCCTTGTTGATCTGCACCAGCGCGGCTGGATTCGGATTGGTATCGTTGCCCGGCCGGCTGTCGCGGTTCAGGAAGTAATTGATCCACGAACTGGTGCCTTTGAGCGACAGCAAGCGCGGCGGAATGTACGTCCGCAGATAATCGATCTCGTTCGCCGCTTTGGCGCGTTCGTACACCGAAACCCAGATGCACGGCTTGTCCGGATACACTTCGCACTGGCCCATCAGCGTTCCGCCGCACGGGCCGTTCCGCATATTCTTCGGGCAGGTCATAGGGCAGACGTATTCCATCTGGCCCAGCACGCAGTTCCCGCACGCCTGGCACCCGAACATCGGAGACTTCATGGCGAATTCCAGCCGCTCGACCGCATGTGCGGTTGAAGGACGCTTGTCGACCCAGGTGAAGATCGACTTCATCATGTCCTGCAGCGGGCCGCCTTTGTTGACGGGGAACATTTTCCCCACGGCGTCCATCGTGTTCGGCACAAAGCCACGCGGCTTCGGCGGCGCTGGCTTCTGATCGAAATAATAGAAGCCGCCCTTCGCGCCCCATTCGGATTGCGCGGCGAATTCTTCCCACTGCCCGGCGATCTCCTCCGAACGCTGGATGATCCACTTGACGCGCTCGGCTTCGTGGCTGCCGCCGATGTAGGCGCCCGCATAACCCAGACCACGCAGAATCGCCACCGTCTGCGCCGCGCGTTCGAGGCGCGCCGCCATCCCTTTATCCGGTGCTTTGGCTTCTTCCTGAATGCGCTCCAGCAACTCCGGCGAAACCCAGCAGCCGGGAGGCTCGCCCTTCGCGAACTTCTCCGCTGCCTTGGGCGGCAGGATGTAGGCGTTGCCGAAGATCGGAGTCTTCAGACCCCGCTCGTTCATGTATTGCTTCAGTTCGCGGTATTTCTTCGAGTCGTATCCAAGCTGCGTGATGGCGAAGTCGGCTCCCGCCTTGATCTTCTTTTCCAGCTTTAGATACTGATAAACGCAATCGGGCTCGGTGTACTTGAAAGGCGACACGGCGCACGAGACATGAAACGGCATGCCGGCCGCGCGCAACTCGCTGATCATTTCGATCAACTGCACGGAATCCATCTGCCACAACGGAGGCGTGGTCTTGTCTGCGACAGGGTAATCGCCCGAAATCGCGAAAACGTTCTCGATCCCCAGCGCGTGCAGATCTTCGAGCGACCGCAGGATGTCCAGGCGGTCGCGGTTCACGCAGGTAACGTGTACGTTCGGCGTCAGACCGCGCGCCTTCACACCGGCGCCGACTCGCACCGGATCATGGCCCGCGGAACCGCCCGCATAACTTGTAATACCCGCGGCCACCAGCCCCGGGATACGCGCCAGATCGCTGGCTTGTTCGAAAATCTTCGCTTCCGCCGTGCGCGCGCTGGCCACCATTTCGACCATGTAGCTGAAGCGTCCGCTCGATAGAGCTTCCTTCATTGGATTCGGCGACAACATAGTTTTTCTATTTACCCAATTCCTGGCGAACCTTTTTCGCGCCTTCCACCATCGCCTTCAGCTTCGCGAAAGCCACATCCTGCGACAGATGGAAACACCCGCAATCCGGCAGCACGGCGATACGCTCGGCCGGCATGACTTCAAGGGCTCTCCTTATATGTTCCGCCACCATCTCCGGCGTCTCAATTTCCTGGCTTTTTACGTCGATCACGCCCACACCCAGATCGAACGAGGGCTTGAACTCGCGGAACAAATCCAGATCCTCACCGCCGCGCCGCGCAAACTCCAGCGTCAGTTGCTGGATGTGGGCGTCCAGGATCGTCGGGAAGAGATACCGGTAGCTGCCTTCCCACGACGGTTTCCCGTACCGGTTGCCGTAGCAGACATGCAGGCCGATCTTCGTGTCCACGCCGTCTACAAGCACGTTCAGCGCCTGTACGGCCCACTTCACATCTTCCGGAAAGCCCGAGTAATAAGGCTCGTCGATCTGAATGACGTTGGCGCCGGCCTTCGCGAGCGCCTTCAGTTCCACATTCATGACGCGCGCAATATCCATGGCGAGCGCTTCATCCGAGGGGTAGAACTTATTGCGCAGCCGCTTCGTCAGACAATGCGGACCCGTGATGCAGATCTTTGTCGGCTTGTCCGTGAAGTTACGCAAAAACTGAAAGTCGCGCACCAGGCCAAGCGACGCTGTCGGCAGTTTGTGGTGTACCGAACTGTCGTAAAAGTCGTAGTAGAACTGCTTCGAAGAACGGTCGATCTGGACTCCGGGAAGCCTCTCCAGAAAGTAATCGACCATGTTGTCGCGGCGCGGCTCGCCATCCGTAATGATGTCGAGGCCTGCGACCTCCTGATCTTTGATCGCTGCTTTCGCCGCCGCATCATAGATCTGTTCCAGATCGTGATGGCTGATGCGCCGCGCAAAGAAATCGGTCTTCAGGCGTTCCAGCCAGCCGGGCATCGCGTAACTGCCCACCATCGAAGTTGGAAGAATCGGAAGTGTCATCTATTCCCGTGGAGTGGTGTACAAAACGGACGTCTTTGAATCTTTGCGATACCGGTAGGGCGCGAAATGCAGGTCGTAGCCGGTCCGTTTCGCCACGCCTTTCAGCAGCGCGCCGTTGACCCAGTTCACGATCGAACCATCCAGCTTCCCCGGTCCGTGAAAGCCGATTCTGTAATCGTTCAGGTCTGTTACGAATATATCCTGAACCTGCAGATAGCCTCGCGGGTGCAGCAGCGGAATGGTGTTTACGAAACTCTGCATCGCCCCCGAACTTAAGTGAAAACGCAGATCGCCGGGCGACTCTTTCAGAATGTCTTCGAGGCGCGGGACATCGAGGCCGATCGGCAAATCCAGGTCCGGCGCATCTTCGAAGGCAACAAGCTTTTCTTCCAGCCGGATCGCCTTCCACAGCTCCATCCAGAACGACATGCCGCAGGCACGCTCGCCCGCAAAATCCGGGCCGATCGCAAGCAGCTTCTCAACCGAAGCGCGGAACTGTTCCAGCGGGAATTTGAACTTCTCCGACATCCGCACCGCTTCCGCCATCGGCACAAAGGCGCGCATATGAACGTAATAGAGCCGCCCGTCGCGGCGAAGGATTTCTTCGTCGGGCAGGTTGTCGTACATGTTCGTCGAATGGATGTAGAGAATCTTGTGCCGCAGAAAGCCCAGAGTCTTCAGCGGATTCAGCGCATCGAGCGCCAGAAAGCTGCAGAGGTGAATATGGTCTTTCACGGCGGGGCGCGACATATCCAGTGTCTCGAGCGAATAGTCGCCCATCAACACGCGAAGCCGCGGGTAGTAATTCGTCCCGCGCTGCTTATCGAGCTGCCGGAACTTCTCGACAAACAACCCGCAGCGCGTGCCGCTGCCCACGCCGATTTCCAGAATGAATAACTCGGCCGGCAGCTGGTTGCGCTTGTCCATATCGCGGGCCAGTGTCCAGAAATCAGCGACGCTGTCGTTTACCGCTTCGTCGGAATTGCCATCGGACTTTCCGCCCGGCAACGCTTCCTGATAACCTTTGCCGGTGGCCTTCTCCCACTCACCCAGATAACCCCAGTACTGTTTGTTGAACTCCCAGGCCAGACTGTTGCGGAACGATTTGAAATCTTCCAGCAGGATTTTGTCGTCGTCGTTCGAGTGGAGCGCGCGCAGCATTTCGTCATGCACCGTTTCCGGCTGCACCTGACGGGTATCGATGCGCATGTCGATTATCGCGTCCGCTGCAGCGCCGCGCGTGACGCTTACAGGTTCGCGGAAGTTGGTCTTGTACTGCACCCAATCCAGGTGAACGCGCAGGTTCGCAAACTGCACGGCGTCGATTTGGCCCTCAGCGACGAGTTTGTTCAATGCCTCAACTATGACCGGCGTCATTGCCGACGCCTTGGCGTTCAGGTGATTGAGTTGCAGATTCATCTGATATGGCAGGCTGGACTTACTCTCTTCAGTAAGTCATGAGCAGCCTTGACAGAGTCTATCCGATCACCGGTGAAGTTTGAAAGTGCCGCGCGTGATGGCCCTGAATGTGCTGCGTATTCCCAAGGGTGATTCCATGAAAAAGCACATATTACGAACCGCCGCACTGGGCTGCACGCTGAGTTCGGCTATCTTTGCACAGGACTTTCAACGGCAGGCGACGATGGTCGGCGGTGGGGCGCCGGACCGGGGACGCTGCACCGTGGAAGTTGTAGTCGATGACGTCGCACAGATCGAAATCCGCGGCGACAGGGCAAACGTGAAGACATTGGCTGGCGCTCCTGCGCAGTTCCGGCGTTTCGAATGCACCGCACCCATTCCGGCGAACCCGGGCGACTTCCGGTTCAACGGTATCAGCGGACGAGGCCATCAGGCAATGATCCGCGACCCGCGCAACGGGGGCGAGGCTGTGATCCAGATCGAAGATAAGCAATCGGGCGCCGGCACTTATGCGTTCCAACTCGAATGGCAAGGGCGCGGCGGCTATCCCGGCGGGGGCGTCAGTGCCGCGCCGCCGCCGGACAACCGTGATCGGCGCGATGGCGACCGGCGCGATGGCGATCGGCGCGAGTTCGGGATGGACGATGCCGCGCGCATGTGCCAGGACGCGATCAACCAGCAGGCAACGCGCCGCTTCGGTAACGCTGAAGTGCACTTTGGCCGGATCGGGCCCGATCCCGACGGCGATCGCGGCCGCCTGAACGGCAGCGTCGACATCCGCCGCGGACCGCGTGAAGAGCGATATCGGTTCTCCTGCGCGGTGGACTTTAACGATCGCCGTCTGCGCTCGGCGCAGCTCGATGACCGTCCAATGGACCAGGATCGCGACCGCGACCGCCGCTGAACCGCCCTCGTGGAGCCTCCGGCATTTCGGGTAGACTCGAAGGCTGGAGGTTCCATGAAGCGCAACCTCATCCTTCTCACCGTTCTGGCCTGGCATAGTCGCCGCGCAGCCAAAGCCTGCCCCGAACCCCGTCGAGCTTGCCGACCAGTTGAAAACTGCTTTGCAGGCGGGCGATCTGGAAGCGGCTTCCAGGCTCTCCAGCCAAATTACCCTCGCTTATACGAGCAGCGCGAGGCTTCCACTCCACTCCCGCAGCTAAATGTCGTGGAACGCCATTCTCTTTTCCCGATGGCGTCCGGTATCTCGTCATTGTCGCCATCCATGCCTTCGATTTCGCCGTTCTCGTTGAAAATTAAAAAAGAGTGACGAACTCGCGATCGACATCCGAAGGCGTGCCATCGGGCGCGTGGGCGGCGTCTGTCATGATGATTGCCCCCCGAGACCCAGATTGATGTCGTCATCCGCCGAGACGTGGCTGTGATACAGCCAGATTTTAGAGCTGGGCTCTCCCGGAGCCAGGTCCGGCTTCACCGTCCACCTTCCACTCTATAAGTGAATTTTTTCCCCGTGTGATCCAGGAACCTAGTCCAGGCTTTGGATTGAGGTTGTAAGAGCCTTCGCTGTCCTTGTCGTATCGGACGCCGTGCGGATGAATTGAAAACACCATGTTCTCCGCGTCCGCCCGGTTGAGAAAAATCACCTTAAGAGTGTCGCCCACGACTCCGCTGGAGCACGCCGATGAGTCTCCCGCGAAGGTGTTGGGTGGCTGCGCCTACCAGGAGCAGCAACAATGGAGCGCTGTAGGTTCGTGCCACGTCGATTCGATCTTAGCCGACCCGCAACTCGAAGTCTACTGGTCAAAAGGACAACTTATACCTTGAATCCGATGACGTGCTGAGAGCGTCTGTCTCATATCGCGGCATCCGGGAGATGCGTTTCAGGGCCTGTCACTACTTACAGTAAGTGCTGGTATCTGTAACTGTTTTCTGGTTGGTGCGCGTCATGTGTCGGACCCGAGGAGATGCTGGACTTATGCGGAGCGGGTTTCTTAAAAAGTGTTCAGGGCTGTGTTCAATACCTGCGTGGCCATCGTTGCGGACATTTCTTATATCTGTTGCCTGCGCTTTTCCCGCGCTGCCCGCGACCGTTGTGGATCTGGGTACGCTGGGAGGCTCTAACAGCGTGGCTGTGGGCATCAATGCATCCGGCCAGGTGGTGGGCTACTCGACAACGGCCGCAACCGGGGGAGCTGTCTCGCACGCGTTTCTGTATTCGGCTGGCGCCATGCTTGACCTTGGCAGCCTCGGAGGAACCACCAGTTCAGCAAGCGGCCTTAACGCATCCGGCCAGGTGGTGGGCTATTCGACAACAGCTGCGGACGGCAGTGTCTCTCATGCGTTTTTGTATTCAGCGAACACCATGGTTGACCTCGGGACTCCTGATGCCCCTGCCGGCACGGCAACCGGCATCAATGCAGCAGGCCAGATAACCGGCAGTTTCACCACAACAGCCGGCGTGACTCACGCCTTCCTGTATTCGCAGGGCAGCACGACCGATCTCGGTACTCTGGGCGGAGCAACCAGCGTTGGCAACGCCATCAACGCTTCTGGCCAGATCGTGGGCAACTCCACCACGTCAGGCAGTTTTCTTCATGCCTTCCTGTATTCAGCGGGCAAGATCAGCGACCTGGGCACTCTGGGCGGCATCTTCAGCGTCGCCAATGGAATCAACGCCGCGGGCCAGGTGGTGGGCAGTTCGACCACCACGCCATCCGGTTCCCCGGCCACCGCTCATGCATTTCTGTACTCAGCTGCGACTGGCATGATCGACCTTGGCACTCTTGGAGGCGCCAGCAGCGCGGCAAATGGCGTCAATGGCTCCGGTCAGGTGGTGGGTTATGGATACACCCTGGCGAAAATTGCGCACGCGATGCTGTACTCAAACGGCACTATGACCGACCTGAATTCGCTCTTGCCGGCCAACTCCGGCTGGGTACTTCAAAACGCGACGGCGATCAACGATTCGGGCCAGATTACCGGCTCCGGCCTCATTAATGGTCAGCTCCACGCATTCCTGCTCAATACCGTCACCGTTGCTCAGAGTCAGACAATTACCTTTGGCCCCCTGAGTGGTGTGATTCTCGGTGTCTCCCCCTTTCCGCTGATGGCGACGGCGAGTTCCGGCCTCCCGGTCACCGTCACTTCCGCGACTCCGTCAGTTTGCGTGGTCTCCAGCTCGACGATGATCATCGTGGCCGCCGGCGTCTGCTCAGTCACAGCCACACAGGGCGGAGACGCGACATTTAGCGCGGCCACGCCGGTTTCGCAGAGTTTCATTGTCAGCGCGGCAAGTCAGTCCATCACTTTCGTTCAACCTGCCGACGCTGCTGCCCGTGCTTTCCCCATGCAGGTTACGATCTCGGCCACGGCAAGTTCAGGGCTTCCCGTCAGCTTTGCGTCGACGACTGCGCCAGTCTGCACGGTCTCGGGAAACACTGTAACTATCGCTTCGGCGGGCACCTGTTCGATTACCGCGAGCCAGGCCGGAAACACGAACTTCAGCGCGGCCAACCCGGTGACTCAGCGCTTCACAGTCACGGCAGTCGCCAGCGGGCCGAAAATCACGCAGAATGGCATCGGCCCTGTGTTCAGCTCATCCACTACAATCCAGCCAGGGTCGTGGATCTCGATTTATGGAAGTAACCTGGCGGCCACGACGGCCACCTGGAACGGCGATTTCCCCACCTCTCTCGGAAACGTCACCGTCACTGTTAATGGCAAAAAGGCTTATCTGTGGTACGTCAGCCCCGGGCAAATCAATCTGCAGGCGCCTGACGACACGACGCAGGGAACCGTGAACGTCACCCTCACCAATGCCAGCGGGAGCGTGACATCCGCGGTGACGCTGGGGCCGTTTGCTCCCTCCTTCAGTTTGCTCGATTCGAAACATGTAACCGGGATTATCATCAGGTCCGATGGTTCAGGTGCGTACGGCGGCGGCTCCTACGACATCGCCGGACCCGACGGAACGTCTCTTGGATATAAGACGGTCGCGGCGAAGCCAGGCGACGTGGTTGAATTGTTCGGCGTCGGTTTCGGGCCAACTACCCCCCCAGGGCCCGCGGGTCAGATCTTCTCGGGCGCGGCTCCGACCACAACAGCGGTGGCGCTTACGATCGGTGGCATCGCAGTGACTCCGTCATTCGCCGGGTTGAGCTCCGCTGGTCTTTATCAGATCAATTTGACGATTCCGATGGGCATCGGCGCAGGCGACAAGCCGCTTGTAGCGGCGGTCGGCGGCGTTCAAACTCAGCCTGGAGTTGTGATGAGCATCAGCGAGTAATCGCCGAATCGATTTCCCGCTAAACTGTATCCACGGAGGTTCCATGAAGCGCAGCCTCATCCTTCTCACCGTTCTGGCCGGCATAGTCGCCGCGCAGACAAGGCCCGTTGCGGATCCTGTAGCTCTCGCCGACCAGTTGAAGGCCGCCCTGCAGGCAGGCGACGTAGAAGCGGCTATCCGCCTCAACAACCAGATCGGGCTGGCTCTTTATAAGCAGCGCCAGGCATCCATTCCCACTCCGGCGGCTACACTGGCCTCGCTCGAACAAACACTCCCGGCGTCCGGACAGACGCGGTTCTACGGTCTCGCCAATGTTGCCAAGGCCGCTTTCGATGCGGGCGATTACAACAAGGCGGAAACCTACGCGCGCGAACTGCTGGCCGCTGTTCCCGTAAACGGGAAGGATTGGAACTACGGCAACGCGATCTTCTACGGCAACATGGTGATTGGCCGCGTGGCGCTGGCGCGCGACAAGAATGTCTCTCTTGCGAAGAGCTCTCTGCTTGCTTCCGCGCAGAGCAAGGGCTCGCCGCAACTCAACTCTTTCGGCCCCAACATGAGCCTTGCGAAGGACTTGATCGCGGCTGGCGAGCGCGACACCGTCGTTGAGTTTTTTGCCCTCTGCAAGACTTTTTGGCTGCCGCAGTTCGCCAAGCTCGACGAGTGGAGCGCACTGGTCAAAAATGGCGGAACGCCCAACTTTGGGGCAAATTTGCTTTACTGATTTTTAACGTATTACTTACAACGAACAAGGGTATCATCGAGAAACTACGATGGCACTCAAACTCGCGAGCTCCCTCTTGCTGGTAACCTTTAGCGCATTTGGTCAGAGCGCGTCGATCACCAGCCTGAATCCTTCCCGTGCCCGCGCCGGGAGCCTTGCGACTCCGCTCGCGATCAAAGGACAAACATTGGGCGCGACGGCGTCGGTCTCGTGGACCACGCCTGACGGCCGCACCGTTTCCCTGGCGCCCAGCCTGGTGGCCGCGGCGCAGGTGTCGGCAACGATTCCTCCGGCTCTGCTTTCTACCGCGGGCACGGCGCAGGTGGCCGTTGTCGATGGCTCCGGAGTGCTGACGAATCGGCTGCCATTCACTGTCGGCGCTCCTTTGATGTCCGTTGTCACCTCGCCTCTTCCGGCCGGAACGGCAGGCGTTTCCTACGGACCGGTAAACCTTACTGCCGCCAATGGCACCGCTCCCTACAGATGGAAAATTACGCGCGGAGCACTGCCTGGCGGTATCAGCCTCGATCCAGCGGGAGCTTTGTTCGGCATACCTTCAGCACCGGGCCCAGCCGCGTTCGGCCTCCAGGCCACCGATGCCTCGGGCTCCATCGCAGCAGGCTCTTTCACGATGAGCGTGAACGCGGCCGCCTTACAACTGACAGCCATCACCTTACCGGCTGCCATTGCCGGCTCTGAATATCCGGCGCAGATTCTGAGCGCCACGGGCGGCACCCCCCCCTACTCCTTCAGCGTCACCGGAACTCTGCCGGCGGGTCTGATTTTCTCGAACGGCCGGATATCGGGCACGCCCACTACCGCTGGTTCCGTCAAACTTACGCTCGGTGTCAACGACTCTGCCAATCCTCCGGTCAGCGCCTCTATTGCGGCTCCTCTCCTCGTGAAGCCCGCGCAGACTGATCTGATTCTGGGAGGCGCCAGCGCTTCTTTCGCGATCGCGGCGGGAAGCACCGGCGTGCCGCCGCCGTTCACCTTCCCGGTCAGTTCCAGCGCGGGAACCAAGGTCATCAACTTCTCTACTGCAGTTACGCCCGCGGCTCCGTGGCTCACGGTTACGTCGGGAGTAAGCCTTGCTTCCAGTCCCACGCCGGCCGCTCTTACGATCGGCCTCTCGAACGCGGCGCTCTCGCTTGCAGCCGCGGCCACGCCGTATCAGACGTCCGTGGTTGTGACGTGCCTCGCGCCGGCGGCTTGTGCGGGCAACGCACAGACCATCAGCGTGACCCTGAGCGTAACGACGATCGCCCCGCAACTTGCGGTTGGAAACACGCTCCTTACTTTCAATGGCTCATCCGTGACGCCGCAGGCTTCGACGGAGGCTCTCTATGTACAGGATTCGGGCGGAGGCTCGCTCGCGATCAACTCCATCACGGCTGCGGACAAATGGCTGACGATCGGCGCTTTTCCACCGACACTCGGGGGCGGGCCGTCCACGCCGGTTTCCGTGACGGCCGATCCCACAGGCCTCAAGCCCGGTTTCTATCGCAGCTCTATTACGGTCGCAACGTCCGCGGGCACCAAATCTGTCCCGGCGACGATAGACGTTTCGGCGAGCCCTCTCATGACACTGGGACCGGCGGGCGTCATCTTTAACGCGGTATTCGGCAACCCGCCGGGTAATCCGACAGGCTCGTTTACTGTCGGGATCGCATCCGGCTCACCGACCGCATTCACGGCGGCTGTTCTGCCGGGAGCGAGTTGGTTATCGATCACCAAATCAGCAGGCACGGCGAACTCCGCGGCCTCGGGCCTGGTCAGCTTCGCCATCGATCCGGTTGCTGCCGCGGCACTGGCGCCGAACGCTTACTACGCAACCATCCGTGTCACCGCGCCGGGCGCTCTCGGGGCGATCCAGGACTTCCAGGTAGTGCTTAACGTGGCGTCCGCCAGTTCGCCGGCGCTGCCAGATCCGCAACCGGCAGGACTGCTTTTCATTGCTGCCACCGGTACCCCGGCCGCGCAGACGGTGCAGTTGTTCGCCAGTTCCAAAACGCCTGTGGCGTACCAGGCTTCCGCCGCGACCGCAGACGGCCACGCGTGGCTCATCGTCACGCCGACCACCGGAACAACTTCGGCTTCCGCGCCGGCTCAATCCTCCATCTCGGTCAGCCTTACGGGCCTGACTAAGGGCGTGTATCGCGGCGGAGTGACTTACTCGTACGCGGGCGTTTCGATCCGAACCGTCAACGTCACTTTGATCGTGGAGCCGCAGGCGGCTCTGGTAACCGGAAGCGTTGAAGTATCGCGCGCCGCGGCGGGCTGCCTGCCGTCGCAACTGGCGGCGACACAAACGGGACTGGTCAGCAACTTCGCGACGCCGGCGGCCTGGCCGCAGCCGCTGGTCATTCAGCTTGCCGACAACTGCGGCAATTTGATTTCTAACGGCCAGATCCAGGCCTCGTTCAATACCGGGGACCCCGTGCTGATCCTCCGGCCGCAGGACACGACCAGCGGCCTTTATACGGGCACCTGGACGCCGCGCAGCATCTCGGCGCAGGTTTCGATCGCGGTCAATGCGACGGCTGCAGGTCTGCTGCCGGCCCTCCTCCAGATCGGGGGCGAAGTCCAACCGGGTGTTGCTCCGACGATCACGCCGCAGGCGGTGCTGAATGCCTTCGATCCCGAAATCGGCGGCGCGCTGGCACCGGGCACGGTTGTGGAGATATTCGGCACCGGCCTGGCAGCGCAGGGTGTGGCGCCTGGAGTGATACCGCTGCTGACGAACGTCGCAGGCACAGTTGCCTATATCGGCGGAATCGCAGCGCCCCTGTACTATGTGGGCCCGAACCAGGTGAATGCACAGATCCCGTTTGAACTCACCCCAGGCCCGTATCAGGTGATCATTGCCGCGAACGGGGTTCCCACTATACCGGAGCCGATCGTGTTGACCGCGACCGCACCGGGAGTCCTGGCGTACGGCTCCGGCGAGACGATCGCTCAGCATCAGGCCGGCGGCTTCGTTTCCGACGACTCGCCCGCCTACCCCGGCGAGTACCTTGTGCTCTACTTGTTGGGCATGGGCGACCCCAACGGTTCCGCGGTCTCGACGGGTGCCGGCGCACCAGGCCTCAACGGCGACCCCCCGGCCATTGACGCTAACCAGCCCGTCCTGACGCTGGACAATAATCCGGTAACGGTCGTAACTTTCGCTGGCTTTACTCCGGGCGCGGTCGGCCTGTATCAGGTGAACTTCCAGGTGCCGACGAATGCCAGGAACGGAAACCTTTCGCTGACGCTTTCGCAGACCGGCAACGATACGACAACGATGATCCTGCCTGTTTATCAGTAGGCGGGACAGTCCGATGCGATACAATTGCCGGAAACAGAATGCGACTTCGAACGACTCTTTTGACCGTGCTTCTCGGCTCTCTGGCCGCTGCCGTACCTGCTCTGGCGCACCACTCCTTTGCAGCTGAGTTCGACTCGAACCAGCCGGTCACGCTGACTGGCAAGTTCACCAAGATGGACTGGGTGAATCCTCATTCGTGGATCCATCTCGAAGTGGTCAACAAGGACACGGGCAAAGCGGAGGTCTGGGATGTCGAGACCGGCCCGCCGAACACGCTGTACCGAAACGGCTGGCGCAAGGACTTCATCAAGGCCGGGGAAGAAATCGTCGTGGTCGGCACCCGGGCCAAGAATGGCTCCAATACTGTAAACGCCCGAACCGTCAAGACATCCGACGGGCGCACGCTGCTGGCCGGTTCCTCGGAAAACTCCCAGGCCCCGGCGAAATGAAAACTCTGCTGCTCTGTGCTCTGGCAGCGCTGCCGGCGCTCGCCGCATCGTCTGGTTACAGTGTTCCGCGCCTTGCCGATGGCAAGCCCGATCTCAATGGAATCTGGGAAATCAGAGCCAAGGTCGACGGCAACCTGGAAACAGCGAAGGTTAACGGCAAGAGCGTGATCGTCGAGCCGAAAGACGGCCGCATCCCTTATAAACCGGAAGAGCTCGCGAAGAAAAAGCTCAATGCGAAAGCGGCCGCCACCGACGATCCGGTCAACAAATGTCAGATGCCCGGTGTTCCACGCCTGGCTTACGTGCCGTATCCGTTTCAGATCGTAGAATCCGCCAACCAGCCGGTGGTCGTGTTTCTTTCGCAGTACGTCCACACGGTTCGTAATATCAACATGGGCGGCGAACATCTGGACGGCCTCGACTTGTGGCTTGGCGATTCGCGCGGCCACTGGGATGGCGATACGCTCGTGATCGACGTTGCCGATTTCAACGACATGACGTGGTTCGACGGCGCGGGCAGCCAGCACTCGGGAGCGCTGCATGTGGTCGAACGCTTCACCCGGACGAGCCCGAGCAACATCAATTACGAAGCCACGATCGAAGATCCGATGGTGCTGACGAAGCCTTTCAGGATTGCGATGCCGCTGACGCTGCACACGGAGAAGAACTTCCAGCTTCTCGAATACGAGTGCTACGCCAACAAAGAAGGCCCGACGGTTACTGTAGGGGACAAGCCAGACCCGCAGCATCAGAGTGCTTCCAAATGAAATACAGCGCAATGAAATACAGCCCAATGAGATACCTGCTTGCTTTCAGTTTTACGGCTGCGATAGCT